>OGQJ01001076.1_pt1 | contig 26215 bp, 17 predicted proteins | sample 1553161 | NCBI WGS metagenome assembly OGQJ01 (sample SAMEA2579923, study PRJEB22360) | human gut metagenome | biome: human gut; feature: human-associated habitat; material: faeces | place: Denmark | collected 2008/2010 | reverse complement strand
GTCAGCGCTTTCCGTGTTGGCGGCGCTGGTGCCGGTGGACGTTGCGGTGCTGTCCTCTACGGTATCTGCTGTCGCATTTGTGCCGACACCGTCTTCAGCCTTGCCTGTGTCGCTGTTCGTGGCGTCGGCTTGCGCCTGCTGCTCGGCTGTTGCCGGAGGCTGGATGGCTTCCGCGATGGCTGCCATGGGCATCGTCGGGCTGACCATGGACGTGCACGCGATCGCGCAGATCAGGTAGTAAAGGGGTCGTTTCATAGCGGAGCCTCTCGGTGAGCAGCCAACAGGGTCCGAAGGCAGCTCCAGGCCAGCACTCCGCACATTTTTTGTTGGGGTTTATTTTACGGGAACCCCAGTCAACATCAGCGAACTTTCTGGGGGATGTTGGGGAGGGGAGTAGTTGACTGTTGAGACGTTTGCCATTGGCGGCGTCCCGTCCGCGCTTCGTTGGCTATACGTGATACGGGAGCTTCAACATGAGGCCGTCTTGCGCCTCTTCGAGTTTCTAAACCGGAGTTCTCTAGGAAACCCTGTGTGACTGATCCCTATGCCCAGTTCTACTTGTTCGTACTCTTCATACGCTCTCCCGGACTCTATCCTGGCGTCGTAATTGTCACACGATTGGCTACGACCCGTTAATTTCGTACCCCTTGGAGACGTGCTCGCACCCTTGCGCCCACGAGCGCGTCCTTGAAGTGGTGATTCGAGACATGGGCGGTGTGGATTATCGCTTTTTGCGACAGTTCACATCGCCCAACTCTAGGCGCCTTGGTGCTAATCCCTTTTTCCGTGTGGGATTTCCTCGTTCGCACGACTGCATGGCGGCCTGAGCGTAACGGGGCGCGCAGTAGGACGTTTAATGGCGGTTCTAGACGGCAATGTGGGTAGAATAAGTCCATTAAGTGAGACAATAATTCGGAGGTCACGTAGTGGATTGCAATGATTTTGATCCTCAGCTTTGTATTGTTCAGCTTACGGATTTTCATTTCGGCGAAGAACTCCAGAGTAATTATCAAAAACGAGTAGACGATATCCTCGAGACTATTAAAAATAGTATTAAGTCTGGTACAGTTCTGCTCCTTGTTACTGGTGATGTTGCTCGAACTGGCAAGGTAAGCGAATATCAATCTGCGGCTATGTTCTTTGATTATCTGATTGAACAGCTGAACCAACCTGAATACCAATTGAAAGTTTATATATTACCGGGAAATCATGATTTGCAAGGCCCATGTAGGTCTATTGAGTGCTTTTCTGGCGTACAGTACGATCTGGATCTCGAAAACATGGCGTCATTCTTTGAATTCGCAAACAAATATGACAACCGTTTTGTTTTTGGTCAGCCAGGGCCAATTGTTTTTGAGGTTGAGGGGACGAAAGTCTCGGTATCTGGTTTTAATAGTGCCCCCTTATCTACTCTTGATGGTGATGATAAAGGGTTTCATGTATTGAGAAACCCTGAGCGCGCTCTACTCGATAACACACCGGACTCGGGCCTTCATATTTTTGCTTCGCATCATGGTCCAGAGTGGTTCTGCGATAATGAGCGTCTTAGCTTGGAGAAGATGCTTGCCAGCTGCTTTGACTTTGCGTTTACGGGACATGAGCATATGGGACAAAGCCGCTGCGTAGGCGGTTTGTCAGGTGAGTCCTGTGTCGTCGTGCGAGGAGGAACTTATTCACTTAACGACGACGATCAGAGCACATATAAAATGCTTTTGATTCGTTTTGGGGAGTTAGGCAGCTATGAATTTGCAGAGAAGGTTTTCAGCTGGGGATCCTCTGCACAAGTTCATGCACGTATCGATGAGGACCGTTCTTGTCGACGTTATATAAAATCCAAAACATATTTCAGTCCACAACCGGATTTTGTGAACGAGTTATTTAAGTCTGAAGGCAATTCAAACGATTCATTTAAGGACTCTTTTGTGTTTCCTTCTTTGAAAGAAGAGATTGCAACTGGTACAAAAGATGGGGAGCTAAAAATAAATGATCAAAAGGTAATAACAGACATTCACTCATTTATGGAGTTACTGGTTGATGCTAAAACGCTTGAAATTCATAGCGATATTCGTGCGGGCAAGAGCTCTCTACTTAAAGCTATATACCGCGAGTCGTTGGCGATGGGCTATTCGCCCTTATTGCTGACCCCCGAATATTCAACGGGTTCCATCATACGAACGCTGTCGACCATTATCGAAGATCAGTATGGTGATACTCGAGATGCGGCTGAACTGTTTAGGCGGATTCCACGTGAAAAAAGTTCTTTTGCTCGTTGATGACTTTGATTCTCTTAAGAGGAAAAATAAAAAATCCGATGTCATTAAATCAATGCTCGAGATTGCTGACAATATTGTTTTAATTACTGATATTAGTTTTCCATTTGAACTGGACGAAACGGTCGAGGTCGATTTCCGGCATTTGCTCATCTGTCCTTGGACGAAAAATAAAAGAGACGAGTTGATTCAAAAGAGATGCAAGGGTACTGAGCTTTCCGTTGGACAGATTGATGAGCTTATTTCCATTGTTGATAAGGCTGTTCACTCTCATTTCCAATTGTTTGATATGACTCCGCCCTTTATCAATCAATATATTGATTTCTATATTTATGAATCCGGCGCGTCTTTAATGAAGGGCGACTTGCCGTTTACGTCAATTATGAATACAAACGTCAAAAGAAGGATGCGCAATGCTGTATCAGATGACGAGAATCGGCTGACCGATGAATTGGCTGATGCAGTTATTACCGTTTTAAAGAAACTCGCTCTAAAAGTACACTCTAATCGTACGACTGTATTCTCGAGTATGACATTCTCTGAAGTGGCTAATAACTATCTGTCTGAATACGGCATTCCCGTAAGTCCAAAAGAAATTATGGATGCTTCTGTTCAGTCTGGTGTGCTCGTAGTTAAAGATAACGGCTATGAATACTCCTTTGCTTCGAGAAGCCTTTATGCCTATTTTGTTGCTCAGGCAATCGATTTTGAGCTTGACGAGGACGCGGACAAGGGAGAATCCTATGTATTACGCCTTTTGGACGAACTCGATTTTTCCATAAATGAAGAGATACTCGTTTTGCTTGAGGGAACTCGATTCATTCCCTGGCTAACCCAGAAACTAGTTGAAAAGGCATCGGATGCCGTGAATGGCTCTGATGTCATCTTTAGCAAGGGAAAAACCTATGAGTGTTTAAGTGGATTGGAGGGTCTTAAGATTGCTCCACCCTCTCAAGAAGGTGCGGGTGCCATTCGCAGCGTAACTGACGAGATGGAACAAAGAAATTGCGAAGCCATCGAAAGAGTTAGTTATTCTGGCGTTTATGAATATGATGTTCCTGAAACTAGGAATGCCTTTCAGTCGGCAATTATTGCGTTGAAATATGTTGCTATTGCGGGACGTTGCCTTAATCGGCAGCAGGTAAAACTTAAGGAGTCGTTTAAGGCGATAGTTAGAGGACAGATCTACTGCGCAACTGGTGCTGCTCTAAATTTGCTTTTAGAAGCGATTGATGATTCCTTTGGCGAAATGGTTGAAGCGGTTGCTGGCCAGTTCGATTCTCCGGATGAAGCTAAGCCAAAAATTAGAAAGTTGCTATCTATGGTTGCGTTGTCGGGTTGTATCGGACAACTGGATACGGTTGCGTCTAATGCCTGTGGACCGCTTAGCGTTCTGGGTTTCTCCAAGATTATTGACGAAAGCGATTTTTACTCGCTATTTATGCTCGCACTATATCTGCGGTCGAACTCCGAGAAGGAATTTTGCAACGTAGCAAAGAAATCCATTAAGACTGCGCGGGAGCATGCCGCATGGCCTTTTATTGTGGCGATTATGGTTTTGTCTGCTGAATACATTGTCGAGCACCCTCATATGAGCAAATCTGTACGTCATTCCCTTATCGATACTGTATTCAACGGTGACCAGAAAGTGAAAGCGAGATTGCTGAAGACTACTCAGGCTTAGTATTTCATTTCGTGGTGAAGCGTTTGCTAGAACGGATTGCTGTCTTCGATGTTCTCAAGATTTGAAACAGAAGATGCCATCGCCATAGGCAACGTCGCACTGACCATGGGCGCGCACGTGATCGAGCAGAGCAGGTAGTAAAGGGATCGTTTCATAGCGGAGCCTCTCGGTGAACAGCCAATATGGTCCGAAGGCAGCTCCAGGCCGGCATTCCGCACACATTTTGTTGAGTTTATTTTACGGGAACCCCAGTCAGCATCAGGGAACTTTCTGGGGGATGTTGGGGAGGGGGAGTAGTTGACTGTTGAGACGTTTGCCATTGGCGGCGTTCCGCCCGTGCTTCGTTGGCTCTACGCGATGCGGGAGCTTCAACATGAGGCCGTCTTGCGCCTCTCCGAGGCTCGGCACCGAGGCCTTCCAGGAAAAGTCCGAAAGGTCGCTGCTTAGGTCAAGCTCTGCATGGCCGTAGTTTTTGATTTTGCAGCCTGGGTGATTCTCGTCTGGTAAAAGGCGACATTCGACCGGTCACGACCCGATGATTCGATACTCCTTCTGATATGCGTGCTTGGGCGTTTTGATAACGAGATTGTGCGGGATGCCTCGGAGCGCCTCACCAGTCAGGCATGGAGCTGGAATGCCATAGAAGACGGAGGCGTGCAGGGATATGCCATTTCCAGAATCGATCTTCCTTTTTAGTAACCGCCTGAAACGGTCGTACCGCACGATGCCGATCCAACTGTCGGCGCGCCTGAACTCCTCGATCATTCGTTTGGAAATTACGACAGCGTTATCAACGATGTCGCTCTTTCGCACTGCGAACATGCAGTAGATTGGCAAGAGCCAGTTGGCGTAGATGCCCATCCCGTACGTTAAAGACACCTCTAATGGATCGCCCTGCTCGCTAGGAAGGTCATGGTAGTACTCGGCTGCGTTCATATAGAGCTGCCCGTTTATCAGGTCATCGATATGCGCCTCCTTTGGTGCGAACTTCAGAAGGTAGGCGATGTCATCGTTAGGCATAGCGTATCCTCTCGTTGGTTGACGTCCCGGACCGTTATGCGCGCTCCGGGTTGTTTGCAGCCAAGATAAGGGTGGTTCCTTAAACTTTTGTGCCAGAACGCTGATGCGGTGAGTTACGGCAGGACAGCGGCGCGTTTGGAGAAGATCCTCGGACGTCTCCTTTTAAGGAATTATCAGACTTGGTTGTCGGCCGGCGGAGCGTCTGCTGCGGTTGACTGGCGACTCGATTGGACAGTGAGCTTGTCGCTGGAGGCTGCTCTGCAGAGCTGTGCCATGGGCTGGCGTCTATCAAACGCGTTAAGAGGAGCTCTGTCACAGAGTCGTTGTTAATTGTATTTATGAATGCAATCAACGTTATATTAGGGTCTTCGAACCCCACGATTCAATTATTAGGTAGCTTCTTTGATATATGGACTCCGTCATTGTCTTTCTAATAATTCTATTTTCCGAAGTAGTGCAATTTGTGGCTATCATTAAGTCCTAGGTTCGTTTAATTGAATTGATTTACCAGTTTGATGTTCATGCGGTTCTTGTGCCGCGTTATGGGTTTGATATTTACAACGGGGAGTTGGGCTCATGAGGAATCCTCTAAAGGAGCTTCAAAAGGCAAACAGCGCGGTAGAGCATTCAATTGACCGTCTTGATTTTGAGGGCAGGGCATTAGTTTCAAGAGACGTTGTGGGAAATCTTCGCCACCTTGTTGAACATGTAGCTATGTATGCTTCTTACGGGGACGTCTCCCTTGAGGGCAATTATTTTGCTTTATGTAAGGCCGTCATCCAAGAAATGAAGAAGAAAAAAGAGACTCGGTTTATTGCTGAGTTTCATGGTTACTTGCAGAAGGCCGTTTCGCATTATGTTCCTAGCGAAGATTCTGCAGAACGACTTTTGCTGAAATACTACGAGAACTTGCTTCATTTGAAACGCTATGCCGCCGATAAACATGGGATTGCTATTCTTTCAAATTTGAATAAGATTCCGCTGGATACGGACCCAGGTTTGAAGAATTATCACGAGTCGATCGCTCGTTCGATTGATGTTTTCATGAGTGCTAATGCGGTTGAAATTGAAAGGGACCGCTTCTATGTAAGGTCTGCTAGGCCATTCTTTGTTAACGACTCTGTTTACTACGAAACAACGCTTGTTCCTGCTTTCGATTCTTCCAGCAAATGCGATCGAATACTCGTTTTCTCTGCTTTTAAAATCCCTACGAATAACGCCGTATCGGTTTCAGCAAAGCGTACGAGCATTGACGGTTTAGGCTTTTCTCTTCCTGTGACGATTGTTGACGCATATAGGATTTCTGTGCGTCCATGTGAGCTGAATGGCCTATTAAAGATACTCGGAAAATCTGATATCGCAAGGCTTAACGGCAATTATTCGAGCTACATTTCGCTTATGGAATTCTTGACTCGTTCGGGAATGAACCTCTGTGATATTGCCTTGCTTCCGGATGATGATTTCGCTTCGATTATGAGCGAGATTACATATTCGGGCTCTGAATGTCCGGTTCATCTACTGTTGTCTGAAGCGCATAGTTTTTTGAGTTCGGGTTTGTGCGGAGTAAACGTCTTAAAATACCTTTTAGCTAAGCCGCGTAATCGTGTTATAAAAAATCAATTGGCTTCAAATCCGAACGGACTGCTGGGCAATCTGTGCTTGAAGAGTGGATGTGCTCCCTTTGACCGACAGCCATATTGTACGGATCTCATTCGGCATGTGGTTGCCGTTGATGACTTGTATCAGTATATTGATCCAGATTTGTATGAGGATAATTTCCTGGCAAATAAGGTGTCACTTATCACGAACAATACCAGGTCCCTTTATGTCAAAGACTCTGAATTCGATACTCATTTGAATATCGATGAGCTTATCACCAAGCATAATAATACTTTGTACGGCGGTCACCGCTATAGGGATCTCGTGCATGAGGACGGGTATTTGTTTGTCAGAGGAGTCGAAGAAGATATTGTTGACATTATAAACGGGCTTTTAAGCCTATCTAATAGTGGGCTCAGTGGATATGCTGCTGCCTGCGAATCATGGCTTGAATATCCTCGCTGCAAAATAGATGATCTTGAAAAGTCGGCCGCGCTAAAGACTATGTTTGACGAAACGCATGTTGCGTTTATCTACGGTTCGGCAGGAACCGGGAAAACGACCATGGTTAATATTGTTTGTTCGTTCTTGCATAAACTAAGTAAGGTTGCGATCGCTAATACAAATCCTGCCGTTGATAGCCTGAGACGGAAAATTGTTGATTCGAATTGCGACTTTATGACGGTGACGAAATACTTGAATCGTCAACCTGAATGCGATGTCTTAATTGTTGACGAATGCAGCGCTGTCTGTAATAGCGATATGAAAAAGATAATTGAATTTGGTGGATTTGAACTGTTAATGCTTGTCGGTGACGTGAGACAGATTGAGTCTATCAAGTTTGGGAACTGGTTCTCTTTGGCTCAAGATTTTTTGCCTGACAAGTGCATCCATGAGTTTGATAAGCCTTGGCGTGCGAAGAACGGTGATCTATTGAGGTTATGGAGTGCGGTCAGAAAGATGAGTCCTGACATCACGGAGATTCTTGCTGCCTGTGATTTTACGTCGAATTTTGATGAGTCAGTTGTTAACAGGACGGATGAGGATGAAATCGTTCTCTGCCTCAATTATGACGGCCTTTATGGCATTAACAATATGAACAAAATGTTACAGTCGGAAAATAAGAACGAGGCCGTTAGCTGGAATTTTCATACTTACAAAGTCGGTGATCCAGTTCTATTCAACGAATCTGATCGGTTTTACCCTCTGCTCTATAACAACCTCAAGGGTCGTCTTGTGGAGATTAAAGCCAATTCCAGAGACGAGATGATGTTTACCGTTGCTGTCCCCATTGACGCAACAAAGTATTCTGCTTGGCGTTATGACGGGCTTGAATTGTTGAGTTCCCATGGCGGTGAAACATTTTTGCGTTTCTCGGTGAAGAAAGCCAAGGATCGCGATGGAGAGGATATTGGGGAAGACGGCATTGTGCCGTTTCAGGTGGCGTATGCGGTTTCCGTTCATAAGGCGCAGGGGCTTGAGTACTCATCCGTGAAGTTGATTATCACAAAGGATGTCGAGGAACGTATTACTCACAGTGTGTTTTATACGGCAATAACGCGGGCCCGGGAAAGGCTTCATATATATTGGTCGCCTGAATCTCAGAATAAAATCCTGTCAAGCTTCGCCATCTCTAACAATAATAAAGACGCTTACCTTCTTAGTAGCCGTAGGGGTTTGGAACTTCATCCAAAATAGCGGTTTATGGGCCCGCCAGAAACTTCGGGGTGTGCCTTATCGCTGATATGAAAGGACCGCCGGACGGGCAGTCTGCCGGAACGGGTACTGCTATGGAAAGACCGGAGGGCCGGGGCTTTCTTCCTGAGGACACGCTCGAGTGATACCAGCGCATTGACAAGGTGTTCGTCGCGGCTGTGGTCGAGATGCGCGCTGTCGGCGCTAACAACATGAGTTGACGATGTCTTCGTCTTTGGCGCGGTGCAGGCGTTTCTACGCGAGTTATGGGTGGGTTACGTCCTCCTGCGGGGCTGTATCACCTAGAATTGATAACTGTTGACAGCAACGTTTGTCCAAGGGACTTCAAATGGATTCATCTAAAATCAACGTGTTGCGAGCTTCTCTTGGCTCGACTGCAATTTCAGAGATGCAGAATGCCTATTACACCTCGGGTCTTTCTTTGGCGGAGCTTCGCGAGGATTACGATTTGCCTTCTGATTTTACCGACTCTGATTTCATTGCTTTATTCGGATTATTCGAAATCGACAAGATGTGCCCTGTCTGCTTTGGGCACCTTTATGCTCCTCATGTTAGCAGGGGTATTTATGGCGCGGGGTCAACCTCATATGATAAGACATGTGTTGTTTGCGTTTCGTGTCATCTTAATTCCGCTCAAATAGAGCGGGAAGCTGCCTACTTAGAAAAGGAGGGCGAGCTTAGCCAGATTTTTTCGAGTGAATCTCTGACATTTGATTGGAGCAAGTTCGATCCCGATAATCGTCAACATATTACATTTGCCTTTTTGTTTGCCTGCTGTTTGAACGGTGGTAGTTTTATAGGCCCGATTAATCTAGATTATGGCTACGATGGCTTTTATAAAGACATCCATTCTCTTGTGAAGGCTGGCTACCTGGTTCCTGCATGGCGTTCGAAAAAGGATGTCGATCAATATTCCCTTAGGGATAACGGATCTGTCTCCTGTAATTTAATGTGCGTTCCCTTTGAAGTGGATGTGAAGGGACCTCTGCCCGCCGTGTATGCGGAGATTTATATTCGAGACGGCAGGGAAGCCATCGTATTGGGCAAAGGCGAAATTGACCATTGGCAAGCTATTGACGAATGGCTTGTTGGCTCGTACTTGGATTATGAGCTGTGGGATTGGGATGACGATTGCAGCGAAGGCAAAAGGAGCGAATTCGATGAACTTGTTCCGCAACTGCTTGGACACTTCTCTCCTGCGCAAATTACTAGTTTAATTTGGGGCGCTCTAGCTACTGCGCTTAAGAAGGCTCAGGATGGAACCGATGGTCAAAAGACCGCCTCTTACGCAGTTGGCGTTGTTATCAACCGATGCAAGAGGGCTTTGGCGGATGAGTGGGATGTCAATCCAAATAAACCATTGATTGATGTCGACTATGGCTTATTTGAAGACTACTTCTTTTCGCATAACGTACCCATCGGGAAGTCGTGGGTCTACAGGCCGCTCCCGAAGATTCAGGATGGTGTGGCGATTCTTGAATGGCCCACGTTCCCCAAATTTGAAGATGAAGTTGATGACTTCTTGCTCGATAGAGCACAGAGCGTGTTCGATTCTTCTGGTAAAGATGCTGTCGATTTGAAGTCTTATAGGTCTGTGAGCAACTATGTTCATGATTTGTTCAGAGAAGAAACGGCGTTGCGATGATATTGGATTCTAATTATTGGCGCAAAGAGTTCAGTTGTATGATGGATGAGCTGGTCTCCTGCTTTCGTTTTTTCGTTTTTGCATCGAATGAATTTCCTGTATGCGCCGCAATAGCGATGAATTTAGGGTACTATACCGATAGTGATACAGTCGTCGTGGACTCTAAGTGAGGCGATGACAAAGAAGGGTCGTTGTTCGGAGGCTTCCGGCAACGGCCCTTTGATTTTAGGAGCTTGCTTTGGCAAAGGAATTTAAGACTTTCGCTCAACTTATTGAACTCCTAGAGAGCCGTGGGGTGGCGACTGATGCTTCTACGACAGATTGCCTGAGGCGTGAGAGTTATTATGCGGTCGTAAACGGCTACAAAGCTCCGTTTCTTGATAAAAACGCTGCGCAGTCCTCGTCAAGTGATGTTTATAGGGAAGGCACTTCATTTAAGAACATTTACGATTTATTCCTGTTTGACAGAGAGCTTAGGCAACTTACTTTTTCATATCTCGCGAGGGCCGAAGCTGTGCTCAAGAACGCGATCGTGTATTCGTTCTGCGATCAATATCGCGCTGCGGATGCCTATCTGAATCGGGCTAATTATGTCGATCCTAACGATATGCTTGTGCCCAAGGCATTTCGTGGTGATAAAAAGAAGCAGCATTCGAAGAGGCTTACTGACCTGATAAATATTCTGAATGACAAGGTGACAGATGAACAGCGTATGCGTCCTTTCGTGAAGCATTATTTGAATAAATACGGTGCAGTGCCTTTGTGGGTTCTTCAGAATGATCTGACATTTGGCAATATCTCACATTTCTATCAGCTTCAAAAACGCGGCGTGCAAAATGCTGCCTGCAAGTTGGTCAGCCAAACGTCAAATAGAAATCAAAGACTCGAGCCGATAATGCTGCTCCGCGTCATTCAAGTTCTATCTGGCTTTAGGAATATTTGCGCGCATGACGAGCGACTCTATTGTGCGGTCGTAAGAGGGGCAAGGTTTTCCGATATGTACTCCCTGCTCTGCCGTGTTCTACCTGACGACGAGACAAAAGCAATGCTTGATGAATTAGGTAGGCTTGTTGGATCTTATCGGGGACTAATTGCGCAAGATGTTTTACACAGCGTGTTTAAAGAGATGAACATCAGAGTGTAGAGAAAGCTTCAAAAACGCCGATGGCAATTGGACCGCCGCGTCCACGGTGTTTGTTCTGCTAGGAATAGTGATTCTCGGTGCTGTACATCTCTGCGAGATGGTGTAGCATACCTAGCTATCATACAAAAGCTCTTCGGGAGTTTTAAGGGTGACGCTTTCGACAAGAGAGTGTTGCCCTTTTTTCATGCGTGTAATGTCTGATATGCTGGCTAGGCGCCATTCCGGCAATGGAATGGCCGAGCATGGACGGTTTGGCACCTTTTGCCTGTTGTCATTGGTGTAGCAAACACTTGATTTAGCATGCTTGAAGTCTATAATCAAATAAAAACTCTGATATACCTTTTCAAAACAATGAAAGGAATGTTGAGTGCCATGCTTTGCCAGTTCACCTTTAAAAACTATCGGTCCTATCGCGACGAGGCGGAGCTTTCCATGCAGGCGACGCCGATGAAGGAGTTTGAGCGTTCCCTCATCGAGTGTCCAGACGGGCAAAGTTTCCTTCCGGTGGCTGCGGTGTACGGGCCCAACGCCGGCGGTAAATCTAACCTGCTCGAGGCTCTCGATTACGTTCGTTCGGCGGTGGCCAGACCGATCAGATTACTGTCTGCCAGCGCTGATGCGCCAGAGGGTGATCGTCCTTCGATACCCCGTTGTTCGGCGTTTGAGTTCGATGACGTGTCTGCTGCCGAGCCCACCGAGTTCGAGCTCTATTACCGCGCGGGTGAGCATGAGTACCGCTATGTTCTGTCTGTACACGCCGATGAGATCGTGTCCGAGGGGCTGTGGCGGCGTAAATTGGGAGCGTCGCGTACGGCGATGCTGTTCGAGCGCGAGGATACAAAGGTTGAACTCGGCCCCACACTGCGTAAGCTTGTGACGGCTGCGAGGTTCAACCCGAGCCTGCCATACCTATCGTTCCTTTGCATCAACTTCGAAGCGCCGGTGGTCCAGGAGGCGGCTAGCTGGTTTCTCGACGCTGTGTTTCTCAACTACAACAGTTCCTACCTGGAGCGGATGCTCGAGCAAATGCTCGACGAGGGCGACTCGCGCGAGGTCACGCGTTTCCTGCGCGCCGTTGATGTGCGTATCGATGGCTTCAGAGTGGAGAGAGCGCCGGAGTGGCGCGGCCAGCGCGTCTTCGTGAGGCACGAGGTGGGCGGCAAGGCGTACGAGCTGCGTTTATCCGAGGAATCTGCCGGAACCCAGAAGCTCATGGGGTTGGCTGCGTATCTGATGACAGCGCTTGAGCGTGGTGGCACCGTTGTGGTAGACGAGCTCGACGCCAAACTGCACCCGAAACTTCTTCGCTATGTGATTCTGTTGTTTAAGGATCCTGAGGTCAACAAGAGTGGCGCGCAGCTCATCTTCTCGTCCCAGGATGTGTCAACCATGCGAAACGATGTGTTCCGCCGTGACGAGATATGGTTCGCTGCGCGCGGCGAGAGGGAGGCGAGCCAACTGTGGTCTCTCGCCGACATCCACGAGGCAAACGGCAATCTGGTAAGCAAGAACGCGGCTTTCGACAAGCAATACCTGTCCGGTCGCTACGGCGCCGATCCGTATCTCACCCGCATCGAGGAGTGGGATTAGCATGGTGGCGAAGAAGTCGAAGGGCTGGCGTAGTGGCAAGCGCGAGGGCCGCTCGCGCATGGTTCAGATGACGCGTCATCTTGTAGTGAGCGAGGGCAAGGAGACCGAGCCTCGCTACTTTGAGGGTGTGCGTGCGGCGTTGGGCGCGGCGAACGAGCGCAAGGTTGCCATTGTCGTTAAAGGAACCGGCAAACACACGCTTGATCTGCTTGACTTCGCCGTCGAACACTGCCGCTATGCGCCCGAGACGTTCGATCACGTGTGGCTCGTGTATGACAAGGATGACTTCCCTGCGTCCGACTTTGACGCGATGGAATGTAAGTGCAACGAGCTCTCTGATGGTTCGAGGACCTTCCACGCGTTGTGGTCCAACCCCTGTTTCGAGCTGTGGCCGCTTTTGCACTTTCGCTACACGACCGCGCATATGTCCGCGTCCGACTGCCAGCATGCCCTCGCGCAGGAGATGTCGATGAATTTGGGCATCGAGTACCGCAAGAACCTTGACGGGATGTTTGGGGCAGTGGATGATAGGCGAGGCGAAGCATTGCAGCGTGCTGGGCGCCTCGTCGCGTACCATAGGGAACTGGGTAACATTAAGCCATCTGCGCAAAACCCTTCAACTAAGGTTGGCGAGATATTTGATGTGATTGGGCCGTATCTGGTTTGACGGTCAAGTTCGATCGGGCTTGATGGGGCTGGAGATTCATGAAAGATGTTGTTTCGGGCTGCCTGCCGTCTTTAACTGGATTGACCTTTTGGGACCCGATAGGATACTAGAGTAAACCTAGCGGTATTGACGCGGTCAACATACGGGCCTGCGTCCTGCGGAGAGGCGGCTTTTCTTTTGAATGGCCGCCTCTTTTTATTATTTGTTTGGATGTAAGATTTGGCCTGTCGAAACTTACATCTCAATTGAGAAAAGGCGAAATTGCGGGTGTTTTTCTGCTTGCATGTAACTCTACTGACGCGTGCTCGCGCAGTTCTTGTTTGCCGCGCTTCTCCGGTAGAGGTTTGACAGGGGCGGGGCCTTTCCTTAAAGCTCTAGCTGCGATGAGGCCCTGCGACGGTATGTCCGGCTTGGTCCGTGGAAGCCGCCGATAGGCGGGTTTTGCGTTCAAGGGGCTATTTTCCGAGGAGTATTTGTCGCGTTTGGCTTCCGGACACTCGCTTTTAGCGTGTTATTTCGGAAGTGCGGGGAAAAATCGAAACTTGCCGAGCGCAACCCGTTTTTCGGCAACAAAACCGCAGGTCAGCGGAACTCAAAACAGGGGTCTGGCCGGCAATGCTCTGATTTTCCCCGCACTTCCGGAATTGCCCGACGGAAGTATGCGGCAAATTCTGGAACCCTCGAGCACACCGCCTTTTTCGGGTAAAGAAGCAGCATGTAGAAGCGTTGCCGCTATCCAGTGTGGTTGACGTGTCTAGAATTTGCCGCACACTTCCGGATTTTGCATAAGCTCGACTGGTTTGTTTATCGATTGGGGCAGATGAATCTTGTCTGGACCTCGTTATATGTATTTAAATGGATGAACTTAACCTATAAGTTAAGTTCATCTAGAAATGGGAGGTGCCCTTTGGCAGAAGGATATGAACTTGTCGAATATAGAGACCTCAAGGGTCGACCGTTTTGGGAATTGACGGCTTCTCCCGACAACTCTCAATTCCAGAAAATGTTGTCAGATCCTAAGCGGAAATTAACCGCTCGAACAATGATCGGCCAGAATAGCACGTCAGCTTCTGGAGCCTGGGCGCTGACTTTTATGCCTGGCTTCTGAAACGGAGAATACAATGAATAAAGTAGATCTATCTGATTTTTATGCCGAAACAGAAAGTAGCGAAACGCGCGCTTATGAACATGCACTAGATATTGAGTTTATTGTTCATCGCGAAATGAAACGTTTGGGATTGAGCAAAAGTGAGCTGGCAAATCGTATGGGCATAAGCCTTCAGTCGCTTTCTAAGCTCTTGAATTCTCAACCTAATATGACTCTAAAGACCATTGCTAAGTTCGAACTTGCTCTGGGCATTAAGATCGTTCCACAGGTTATCGTCAGCTATTCCAAAGAACTGCCGTTTCTTTCATCTAACTATTCCGCGCGAGAGCAATGTACATTGCCTGGCATTTTCCTCGCAGAGCTGTCAGCAGATTGCGATGTGCCTTTTCAGAGCGAATAGCAGCTTCTCAATGAGCCTGGGTCGGACGAGTTGCCACCCCCACATCCTCTAAAAAAGTTCTTAAAACAGCCTTAAAGGCGCCCCAGCTCGCGTTGACAGCGTACAATACGCATGTTTGACTATGACAAATGTGGATTTTAGGGGAGGGGTGCGCCATGGAGGTGCTGGTTGTTGGCAACACCGCATATGTTGACGATGATTTTTGTGCCAAGGCGTTCCCCGGGGACCATGTGCAGGTCGTCGCTGCCGCGGAAGCACGCCGCGATGAGTCATCGCCCCATGCCTCGTGGAAAGAGCTTCTGCAACACCTGGATCAGGCCTACGAGTTCGAACGCGTGGTCTACCTGTCTAATTACCTTACCCCGCATACCGATATCGTGGGCGATATCGAGCTGTTGCGCTCGGTCTTTCGTGCGTGCGCGGGTCGCCGGGTCCAACTGCTGTATGTAGCGGGGCCCGCGGGTGCCGAGGGTGCCGCCGATGCCGCGGGGCGAACGGGCAAGGGCATTATCGCGCACGCAGCCAACGACCTGTGCCGCTACTATGCTGCTCGCGAGGGCGTTCAGACCAAGATCCTGCGCGTGCCGTTCCTGTATACCGCGTCTGCCGCGCTGGAGGACCCGTTTTTGGTGCCGCTGCTCGACGCGTGCTCAACCGGATCGGTCGCTCTGCAGGGCGCGCAGGATGCGGCGTTTCCCCTGCTGTGTGCCGAGGAGCTTGCGGTGCTGATACGCCGTATCTTCGATAGCTGGGATGGTAACTTTGAGACGCTCGATATTGCCGATACCTTCCATCACACGGCGGGTGAGGTGGGCGAGGCTCTCAAGGCGCTGTTCCTAGGGCTCTCGGTTGCCTATGGCGATTCTGCCGGCTACGCCATGCCCGTCAGCGACATCGTTCGCGTTCGTTATGGTTGGTTTCAGCGCTACGACCTGATGCGCGATCTTTCGACCATTCAGGCGCGTTGGGATGCCGGTCGCGCGAAGAAGGTCAACCCCTTGCGTGCCGCCATCGACCGCATCCAGATGCGCTCGCTGCCCATCAAATGCCTGGAGACGGGCGTTGCCTGGGTTCTGTTCGAGGTGCTGGAGCATCTGTTCTCACAATCGGCCCAGCTCAACGTGCTCGATTATCGCCTGCTCTACGTGGTGTTGATCGGCACGCTGTATGGCTTGGACTTTGGCCTGGTTGCGGCGCTGCTGGCGTCGGTGGGTTTGGCCGCGAGCTACTTTACTCAGTACGGCTATACCTTCCAGGGCCTGTTCTACGAGCCGTCCAACTGGCTGCCGTTTATTGCGTACTTTGTGGTGGGTGCCGTGTGCGGCTATGTGCAGCTGCGCAACAGCGAAGCCATTAGGGCGGAGCGCGATCAAAACGAGCTCGTGCGCAACCGCAATACGTTCCTTACGCAGCTCTACCACGACGCGATCGAGGGCAAGCGCGCGTACAGGCGCCAGATCGTGGGTCGCCACGACAGCTTTGGCAAGATCTTTGCCGTGACGCAGGAGCTCGACGTGCTCAACCCACGCGATATCTATCGCAAGTGCTGCGAGCTTCTGGGCGAGATCCTCGAGAACGATTCGGTGGCGATCTACCATGTTTCGGGCGGGGCATTTGCACGCCTGGTGGCAGCAAGTCCCGCGATTGCCGAAGATGCCGCACGCTCGCTCACGCTTGAGCAGCTTGCACCTCTTTTGGGCGACGGGGGTCGTTCGAACCTGTGGGTGAACCGCGAGCTGACGCCGGGGCTTCCCATGTTTGGATACGCGATCGAGCGCGACGGGGCACCCGCCGTGTTGATCTTTGTGCGTAGTGCGGCCGAAAACCAAATGACCCTCTATTATCAAAACCTGTTCCGCATCTTGTGCGGGCTGGTCGAAAGCGCGCTAGGCCGTGCCTTTGACTACGAGGCGGTGGCGCAGGATAAACGCTGCGTTGACGGCACTTGCGTGCTCAAGCAGGCTGCCTTTGGCCAAGAGCTCGCGGCGGAGCAGGCGCTGGCAGATAGCAAGATGGGGAGTTTTTTGCTCCTGCGCGTGGTACCGGGCATGGAGCCTGTCGGCGAGCTGGTGGGCGCAATTGGGTCGGCAATCCGCGAGAGCGACGCGGCGGGCTTGGTCGACGGCGACGTGCTCTACCTGCTTATGCGCCAGGCATTGGCGTGCGATCTGCCCATTATCCGCGAGCGCCTGAGCGCAAAGCATATTGCGGTGGAGCCCGTCGACGGCGAGGACATCGTGGCGCTGTTGCAGCACATCTCTTACACCGGTGACGGTGAGGGGGGTGCCGCTTGATTTCGCTTGTCGTTGCTGCCGTCTTGCTGCTGATTCATGCGTTGGTTTGCCTGATGCTGTGGACGCTCATGAAGCTGGGCCTGCTGCCGGTGCGCGGACACATGCTGGCTGTGATAGTGCTGGTGCCGCTGTGGGGCCCGTTGCTGGTGGTTCTGCTATCGGTCCGCAGCGCGGTGTTTGGCGAGGGGCTGAAAGAGTCTGCGCTGGAGTCGCTGCGCTTTAACGACGACCTGCATCGCAGCATTCTGGTGCACGACCGTGACGCCGATGCGGGCGTGGTCCCGCTCGAGGAGGCGCTCATCGTCAACGACCCGGCATACCGGCGTCGCCTAATGCTCTCCATGCTCACCGAGGAGCCTGACGCGTACCTGGCGCAGCTGCAGGCGGCTAAGCTTAACGACGACGTTGAGGTGGCGCATTATGCCGCGACGGCAGTGGCGCAGATCTCCAAGGAGTCCGACCTTAAACTGCAACAGCTGGAGCGTGCCTTTAAGACGGACCCGAGCACGCAAAACCTCAACGAATACTGCGATTTTCTTGGTGAATACTTGGGCTCGGGCTTGGCCGAGGGGCGCGTGGCTCAGATTCAGCGCCAACAGTACGCGCGCCTGCTTGCGCGTCGCTGCGAGCGCGAGGACGCCCTTGAGCTGCGCATTCGATATGCGACGGCGCTGGCCGATGTCGGACAGATCGACGAGGCGCAGGCCGTGATCGACCAGCTGGTGCTCGCCGTGCCCGAGGAGCAGGAGGTTTGGATGCTTTGCCTGCGCCTGGCCGTGATGCGCCGCGACGGTGACGAGGTTCACCGTGTGATCGATGCGATTGACAAGCAACATGTGTATTTGAGCGCCGACAACCGCGAAAAGTTGGCGTTTTGGCGCGACGGGGAGGAGGCCAGATGAGCGTGGCGCAACATATCCGCGACCGTGCAGGGCGCTTTCGTTGGATGGGACTCCTCGTGGTGTGGGCGGTCTTTATTGTCATGGCCGCTGTGCTGCTGGTGGAGCGTGCCGGCGTGCAGTACAGTGCGGGCCAGCATAAGCTGGGGATGCTTGCTGCCAACGATGCGGTGCCGGCCTCCTCGGCAATCTTTGGCCAAAAGCCCACGTGCCTGGTCATTACCGATTCCGATCAAGCTGGCGTCGAGGACGTAAAGGAACAGTTCGACCAGATCCTGCTCGACATGAAGATCGCCCATCGCGATGTTGATATTGCCACCGACGGTGCGGACGCGATCCCATTGCTCACGTCGTTTGATCGCGTGATTGTGCTTATGCCCTCGCTTGACGGGCTGGGTACGCATCTGACCGATCTGATGAGTTGGGTGAGTGCGGGCGGCTCACTCATGCTGGGCATGACGCCAGATAACTCGAACTACCTGCAGGCTGTTGCTTCCAAGCTTGGGATCGAATCGGCCGGATATGACTATGCGAAAGCCGAAAGTATCGTTCCGAGCGAGGACTTTATGTTGGGCGGAGGAGAGCGCTACGAGTTCTCGGATCCCTTCGATTCTTCGCTCTCGGTTTCATTGCGCGATACGGCGCACGTATGGGCAAAGACCGGTGACGCGGGTACGCCGCTCATTTGGTCTAACGATTGCGGCAGTGGTCACACCGTGGTGTGCAACATTGGCATCTACGACAAGGTCATGCGTGGGTTCTATGCTTCGGCCATAAGCTTGCTGGGTGATGCCACGGCCTATCCGGTCATCAACAGCGCCGTGTTCTATTTGGACGACTTTCCTAGCCCCGTGCCCTCGGGCGATGGTACTTGTATCAAGCGTGACTACGGCCTTTCCATTGCGGATTTTTACACCAAGGTCTGGTGGCCCGATCTGCAAAAGCTTGCGCAAAAATACGGCATTCGCTATACCGGCGTGATGATCGAAAACTACGAGGACGCGGTCAACCAGACCGAGCCTGCGCGCCAACCCGATACCACGCAGTTCCGCTATTTTGGCGGCATGCTGCTGCAGATGGGCGGAGAGCTGGGCTTTCACGGCTACAACCATCAGCCTCTGGCGCTCTGGGATACCGACTATGGCACGCTGTATGACTACAAGACCTGGAAGAACAAGGAGACGCTTGTCGCGTCTCTTGACGAGCTTATCGCCTTCCAGGACGAGGTGCTGCCCAATGCGCACGGTTCGGTCTACGTGCCGCCGTCAAATATCCTTTCGGCCCGCGCACGCAAGCTTATCGGCACCGACGTTCCGCGCATTAAGACTATTGCCAGTACGTACTTTGAGGACGGTACCGACCTGCCCTACGTGCAGGAGTTTGGCGTGGCGAGCGATGGCATTGTGGAGCAGCCACGTATTGTTTCGGGCGGCATGGTCGACGATTCCTATATGCGCCTGGCAGCCGTGTCCGAACTCAACATGCACTACGTGAGTACGCATTTTATGCACCCGGACGACCTTTTGGACCCCGATCGCGGAGCCAAGGAGGGCTGGGAGGTCTACAAGGGCGGCCTGGTCGACTACCTGGAGTGGCTTACCAAATCCGCGCCCGACCTGCGGCACCAGACGGCGTCGGAGTGCTCCGGTGCCATCCAACGCTTTTCGTCGGTTACGGTGAGCGTGGATACCAGTGCGGATGCCTGGACGCTCAGCCTGGGCAATTTCCACGACGAGGCGTGGCTCATGTTCCGCGCCAATAATGGCGAGCCGGGTGCAGTCACGGGTGGCGAACTGACGCACCTTACGGGCAATCTGTATCTGCTCAAGGCAAATGATAAGACCGTGACGATCGAGCGCAAGGAGGGTGGCGATAAATGAGAATCTGCTTGGTACTCGAGGGTTGCTACCCCTATGTGCACGGCGGCGTATCTACCTGGATGCATGGCTATATCCAGGCCATGCCCGAGCACGAGTTTGTGCTTTGGGTGATCGGCGCGCATGCTGCCGACCGCGGCAAGTTTGTCTACGAGCTGCCCGGCAACGTGGTCGAGGTGCACGAGGTGTTCCTAGACGATGCCCTTCGGCTTTCGGGCGAGCAGCACGAAGCCAGTTTTAACGACCGTGAGCGCGAGGCGCTACGCCGTCTGGTGTCGCTCTCCAATCCGGACTGGGACGTGTTATTTGATATCTTCCACCGCCGTCGCGTGCACCCGCTCTCGTTTTTGCAGAGCCGCACGTTTATGGATATCTTTCGCGACGTGTGCCTGGCCGAGTATCCCTATACGTCCTTTGCCGATGCATTCCACACCATGCGCTCCATGTTGCTGCCCGTGCTCTACCTGTTGAGCAGCGAGGTACCGGTGGCCGATGTGTACCATGCCATCTCGACCGGCTACGGTGGCCTGCTCGCCTGCTTGGGCTCAAGCGTTCACCATGCGCCGGTGCTGCTGACCGAGCACGGCATCTATACCCGCGAGCGCGAGGAAGAGATCATTCGCGCCGATTGGGTGGTGCCGTCGTTTAAGGACCGCTGGATCCGCTTTTTCTACCTGCTTTCGGAGGAGATCTACCGCCGCGCCTTCCGCGTGACGAGTTTGTTCCATAACGCCCGTAAGACGCAGATTGATATGGGCTGCGATGCGGACAAATGCCTGGTCATCCCCAACGGTATCCAGTTCGACCGCTTTAAGGATATTCCCTTAAAGACCGATGACGGCTGGGTGGACATTGGCGCGGTGGTGCGCCTGGCGCCCATCAAGGATGTCAAGACCATGATTTATGCCTTCTTTGAGCTGCACGAGCGCCTGCCCAAGGTGCGCCTGCACATCATGGGCGGCGTGGACGACGAGGAGTACGGCGCCGAGTGCCACGCGCTGGTCGAAACCCTGGGCGTGCGCGACCTGATCTTTACCGGCCGCGTCAACGTGGTCGAGTACATGGAAAAGCTCGACTTTACCATTTTGACGAGCATCTCCGAGGGCCAGCCGCTCAGCGTGCTGGAGTCGCTTGCAGCGCGTCGTCCCCGGGGGACCACCACGGGAAGCGCTTGCTGCCGTGAGCTGCTCGAAGGCGCCCCGGGCGACGACTTTGGCGTGGCGGGTTTTGTGACGCCGCCCATGTATCGCAAGGGCTTGGCCGATGCCATGGAGCGCATGTGCGTGAGCCGCGCCCGTCGTATCGAGATGGGGGAGCGCGGCCAGCGTCGCGTTGCCACGTACTTCTTGCACGAGCAGATGCTCGCCAACTATCGCGCGCTGTACGACGAGACGGCGCAAGCGCTTGACCTGCCCAGAGAGGGGGAGTAGCCGGTGGCCGGAATCGGTTTTGAGCTCAAGCGCCTGTTTAGGCGCAAGGGTCTGTTTGCCACGATGCGCGCCTATGGCTACGCTGGCATTGTGTGTACGGGCCCCATGCTGCTGGGCGTGCTGCTCCAGGTGGGTATCTTGGTGCTGTGCGGTCTGTGGGGTGTGGGCCGTGCCAACCAAGATCTGCTGGTGTGTATGGTGACCTACACACTGCTGGCCTCGCTTTTGCTCACGAGCTTTTTCTCCATGCCGGTCACGCGCTTTTTGGCTGATATGTTGTTTGCCGAGCGCGAGGATGAGATCCTGCCTTCGTTTTGGGGCTCTAACGCCATCATGCTCGTTGCGGGCACGGTGCTCTACGGCGTCTTTTTGCTGTTCTCGGGTGCCACGCTGCTGCAGGGGCTGCTGTGCCTGTGGCTGTTCAACATTATGATCGTCAACTGGAACGGCATGAGTTACCTCACGGCCATCAAGGATTACCGCGGCATCCTGTGCAGCTTTGCGGCTGCCATTGGCGTGGCGTGCCTGTGCGCCCTGGCCGCGCTGGCGCTGGGACTGCCGCCGGTCGAGGGCCTGTTGGCGTCAATTGCTCTGGGCTACGGCGTCATGCTCGCCTGGGACGTGGTGCTGCTGTACCGGTATTTTCCTCAGAGCGACCGCAGCCCCTGGCCCTTTTTGCGGTGGCTCGATCAGTTTATGCCGCTGGCGCTCACGGGTCTGTTAACCAATCTGGGACTCTTTGCGCACCTGGTGATTATTTGGGCCGGTCCCATTGGCGTGCAGGTCAAGGGCTTGTTTTATGGTGCGCCCTACTACGATGTGCCGGCGCTCATTGCGTTTTTGACGATCCTGGTCACGACCGTCAACTTTGTGGTCTCGGTCGAGGTCAACTTCTATCCGCGCTACCGCGACTATTACAGCCTGTTCAATGACGGCGGCGTGGTAGGCGATATTGTGGTGGCCGAGGAGGAGATGCTCTCCACGCTTAACAGCGAACTGCGCTTTTGCGCGCTCAAACAGTTGTTTGTGACCGCGGCGGTCATCTCGCTCGAGACCACGGTACTGTCGGCCTTACCGTTGGGCTTTAACAACCTTATGCACGGGTATTTTCGCACGCTGTGCGTGGGCTATGGCCTGTATGCCGTGGGCAATACGGTGATGCTTATCTTGCTGTACTTTACCGACTACAAGGGGGCCGTGCTGGCCTCGGGGTTGTTTGCCGGTGTGGCCGGGCTGGCGACTGCCGTGTCGTTGCTTTTGCCGCAGCAGTTTTACGGCTTTGGCTTTTTGTTGGGTGCAGCGGTGTTTTTTATCGTGGCGCTGCTGCGGCTCGATACCTATACCGCCAACTTGCCGTATCGTATCCTGAGCCAGCAGCCCATTGTGGCGACCGACAAGACGGGCTGGTTTACCGAACTTGGCCGGGTGCTCGACCGTGTTGAGCAATGCTACGAGGAAGGTCGCTATAAGGGTGAGCCACATGGTGCGTTTGAGCGGGCAGTAGTTCACGTGTATCGCAAGCATTGGGGAGGTTCTGATGACCGATAGAATGATGTCCCGCCGTCGCCTGTTTGAGGCGGCTGCCGGTGCGCTGTTGCTTTCGGGCTGCTCGGTGCAGGAAGACCCCTCGACCAAAAAGGTCAAAAAGCAGGACAAGATTAAAAAGGCCGATTCCTCGGACGGTACTAAGCATCTACGCGATAAAGATGAGCTGTACGAGGTCTACGACGACTCGGGCATTGTGACCATGTACCTGACGGTCTCGCGCGGCAACAGCTCCGAGAACACCGACCACAGCTGGGCCGAGATCAACACGTACTCGGTGTATGACTATGCCGACATGGGCGTGACGCGCTATCAGGTTATGGGCTTGCTGCAGCCGGGCGACGAAGACGGCCCGGTGGCCGGCGAGGTTGGCTATGGCGAGGAAGCGCCCAATGCCACCGTGCAGGTGCGCGGTCAGACATCGAGCAATAACTCACAAAAGAATTACAAGGTGGAGCTCAAAAAGGGCAAGGGTACCTGGCGCCAACAGCGCGCGATTGCGCTCAACAAGCACATGGGCGAGGGTATGCGTTTTCGCAACAAGATGGCCTACGACCTTATCCGTGGGATTCCCCAGATGATGGGCCTGCGCACGCAGTTTGTGCATCTGTGGGTGTGCGACCAGACCGAAAAGTCCAACGACACCTTTGAGGACTACGGCCTGTTTACGCAGGTGGAGCAGCTCAACAAGACGGCGCTTAAGGCACATGGCCTGGATAAGAGCGGACACCTGTATAAGGTGAACAGCTTCGATTTCCATCGCTACGAGGATACCATTAAGCTCGCCGACGATTCCGACTACAACCAGGCTAAATTTGAGGGCATGCTCGAGATTAAGGGCGATTCGGACCACACCAAGCTCATCGAGATGCTCGATGCGCTCAACGATGAATCGCAAAAGATCGATGATGTGCTCGATATCTACTTTGATACCGAGAATCTGGTCTATTGGCTGGCGTTTCAGATCCTGACGGGCAACTGCGATACGCAGAACCGTAACTGCTATCTGTACAGCCCTCTCAACTCAAATACCTGGTACTTTTTGGATTGGGATAACGACGGCATGCTGCGTAAGCTGGAGCTTTCTCTTACCGGGTTTTCGGACTACGCGAGCTGGGAGCGCGGCGCAAGCAACTACTGGGGTAACGTGTTGTTCAATCGTGCGCTTCGCAGCAAATCGTTCCGCAGCGAGCTCGACCGCGCCGTCAAGGACCTGCGCTCGTATATGACCGAGGCACGCCTGAGCAAGATGGTCAAGCACTACCGCGAGGTTACTGAATCGCTGGTCTTTGCTTCGCCCGATATCGATAATCTGCCTGTCACCAAGGACCAATACGAGCAGATCGCCGCGGCGATTCCCTCCGAGATCGAGGAGAACTACAAGAGCTTTCGCGAGAGTTTTAAAAAGCCCATGCCGTTCTACATCGGCGTGCCGCAGATCGATAACGGTAAGCTGCGCATGAACTGGGATGCGTCCTACGACTTTGAGGAACGCGACATTCGCTATACCGTGGAGCTGGCGCGCGACTATGCCATAAGCGACGTGGTTTTTAAGGCCGAGGACGTGCTGCTTCCCGAGGTGACCTGCGATGCGCCCGATACCGGCCAGTATTTTGTGCGCGTGCGTGCCACCAACTCCGATGGCTATACGCAAGATGCGTTTGACTACTATGTAACCGACGACGGCAAGCACTACGGCATGAAATGTTTTTACGTGCAAGACGGCGGTAAGGTCGTGGAGGACACGTATGAGGAGGGCTAGCGCGCTGCTTGAGCGCTGGGCGGCCCCGCCTGTGCGTGCCACGCAGGAGCGTTACCGCCACGAGCTCAAATATCTCATTAATGAGGGCGAGCACGCTGCGCTTGCCTGTCGCATGGCGTCGGTGTTTAAGCTGGACAAGCATGCACGGGCGGGTGGTTACACCATTCGCAGCCTGTATTTTGACGACTACTGCAACTCGGCCTACGAGGAAAAAGACGCCGGCATTCTCATGCGTAAAAAGTATCGCGTGCGCATCTATAACGGCAGCGACAAGGTGATTAAGCTCGAGCGCAAAAAGAAGTACGGTAGCTGGATTTACAAGGAGGATGCGCCACTTACGCGCGGCGAGTTTGAGCAGATTCTGGCTTGCGACTACGACTTTTTGCTGAGGAGCCCCTATCCGCTCTGTCGCGAGTTCTACATCGAGTGCATCTGCAACATGATGCGCCCGCGGACCATCGTGGACTACGAGCGCGAGCCGTGGGTGATGGATGAGGGCACCGTGCGCATTACGTTTGACATGAACGTGCGTGCCGCGGTGGGAAGCTTCGATATCTTTGACGCGACGCTGCCCGCGCTGCCGGTCCTGGAGTCCGGCAAGCTGGTGATGGAGGTCAAGTTTACGGAGTTTTGCCCGCAGCTGGTGCGCGATATTGTGCCGCCGGGAGCGGCCGAGCTTACGGCGGTCTCCAAGTACTGCCTGTGTTACGAAAAGACCGCCTACCTGCGCGGATTTAATTACTGGGAATCGGATTTTGAGAACCGAGGGGATATTTAGACCATGAGCACCAGGGACTTTTTTAAGAACTCCGTCTTGGAGGCGTTTGGCCAGGTCGACCCTGCCAAGATTGGCCTTTCGCTGCTCGTGGCGCTCGCCATGGGCATCCTGATCTATTACGTGTACAAGCGCTTTTTTACCGGCGTGGTGTATTCGCGTAGCTTTGCCGTGACGCTCGTGGGCATGTGCGTGCTCACCTGCATGGTCACGCTCGCGATCTCGACCAACGTGGTCATCTCGCTCGGTATGGTAGGTGCTCTGTCAATCGTCCGCTATCGTACGGCGGTTAAGGACCCGCTCGACCTGCTGTATCTTTTTTGGGCCATTACCACGGGCATTACGGCAGGCGCCGGCATGTACGCGCTCGTGGGGCTTACGGCAGTGGTGATTGTGGTGATGATTGCCGGCTTTGCGAGCCACCAGGACAAGGCGCGCGTTTACATGATGGTCATCCACTACACGGGCCAGACCGCCGGCGACGATATCGTGCGTGCATTTGGGCGCACCAAGTTTACGGTGAAGTCCAAGACCATGCGCGGTGACAAGGTCGAGATGGCCGTGGAGGTGTTCTCGGACGGTGTGGATATGCCGTATGCCGACGCCATTCGCGCGCTCGATGGCGTGGAGGACCTGACGCTCATCCAGTACAACGGCGAATATCACGGCTAACTATGTTCCGGCGTTTTAACAAACGCCGGACCGCTCGACGCTGCGCGGGCATCTGCCGGGCGATCTGCCGCTCAAACCGTCGCTCGCGTACATAAAGTACGCTTCGCTCCTCTTTCGC
>OGQJ01001071.1_pt1 | contig 26248 bp, 24 predicted proteins | sample 1553161 | NCBI WGS metagenome assembly OGQJ01 (sample SAMEA2579923, study PRJEB22360) | human gut metagenome | biome: human gut; feature: human-associated habitat; material: faeces | place: Denmark | collected 2008/2010 | reverse complement strand
ACGGGTGCCAGCAGGCACCCGTCTAAAAGGTGACACCCTAAAATTGGAAACTTACGGAAATCAGGTTCATTTTTTTTTATTGTCTAAAAGGGAATTACTAATAAACTAGGTGTTTTTCTTAGACAATACGTTAAAATTGGACACTTACTAATATGGATAAGGATAAAAATTCTATGCTTTTGCATCCAATAAATTTCTATATATTTATTTTTATTAGTGGTTGAGAATGGGACAAATGAGAAAAAAAGTAGTCTCAGGTATGTTTTGGAGTTCTATACAAAGGACGGGTATGATTACCATTTCTTTTATTGGTAATCTCATATTTGCTCATTTACTTTCTCCTGACGACTTTGGTTGTATCGGATTACTTTCAGTTTTTATTGTCGTATCTGAAACTTTTATAGATGGTGGTTTTGGAGCGGCTTTATTGCAAAAAAAAAGCCCTACTAATCGCGATTATTCTACAATATTTTTTTGGAATATAATAGTTGCTGTATTTTGTTATCTATGTTTGCTTTTAGCAGCACCTCATATTGCAAAGTTTTATAAAATAGAATTGTTAAAACAGGTGTTACCTTTTATCGGATTAGTTTTAATATTAAATGCATTTTCTGTTATTCAAGTGAATCAACTTATGAAGAAAATGCTTTTTAAAAAGATGACACCAATTTATTTGATTGCTCATATTATTGGTATTACTGTGGGCTGTATTGCAGCATTTTTTGGATATGGTGTTTGGAGTTTGGTATTACAGCAATTGTTGATTGCACTTATTATTGATATTCTATTATGGAAGTTATGTGAGTGGCGGCCTATTTGGTGTTTTGATTTGACTTCTTTTAAAAGTTTGTTTAGTTATGGCTCTTTGGTATTATTGACTAACTTAATTCAAAATATTTATAATAATCTTTCATCTTTAATTATTGGTCGTGTGTTTTCGACGCATACATTAGGCTACTATACTCAAGCTCGAAAATTGGTAGATGTTCCAGTTAATGCTTTGTCCCAAATTGTAAATCAAGTAACGTTCCCCTTTTATGCAAATTATCAAGATAATATTGAACAGCTTAGGGAGAGTATGCGTAAGAGTTTAAAGGTTATAGCTTTTTTGAATTTTGGTTTAATGGCTTTACTTGTTGTTTTGGCTCCTTCTGTTTTTGATTTACTATTTGGTGAAAAATGGGCTTCTTCTATACCGCTATTTCAATTATTGTGTATAGCATATATGTTATATACAATAACGACTACGAATATGAATGCAATAAGAGCTACAGGCCGGAGTGATATTGTTTTTTACGGACAGGTGGTAAAAAAAAGTGTAGGGCTTATTGTTCTTTTAATAGGGGTATGTTATGGTCTTTATGGTTTAATGATAGCTCTCATTGTAGATATGTATTTACATGTTTTGATTAATTCTTTTTTGGCACGAAAAGTTTTGAAATATAAAATCTCTTTGCAATTTTCGGATTTATTCGGTACTTATATTCTTTCAATATTGACATTTGGAATAGTTTATTTTTTTACAAAATCATTGCATTTTCATGCCGGAATATTATTACTATTTCAATTTGTATTATTTACTCTGTTTTATATTGTTATCGCTCATGTGGTAAAGAATGAAGGATATATACTTATTAAGGATATAGTTTTAGAGAAGTTCTATAAAAGTAAATATATATGCAAGCATTGATTTTAGCAGCAGGAATGGGTACGCGATTACGCCCCATAACAGAGACTACCCCTAAATCTTTAGTAGAAGTAAATGGCACCCCATTATTGGTAAATGCTTTAGATTGTCTGTCAGATAGAGATATTGATGAAGTGTTAATCGTGATAGGTGATAAAAAAGATTTAGTTATAAATAAGATTGGACATCAGTATAAGGGGATGAATATTGTTTATATTGAAAATCCTATTTATCAGATAACTAATAATGTTTACTCATTATGGTTAGTGAGAAATTATATTCATTCGGATATAGTTATGTTGGAATGCGATTTATATTATAACCGGGTGCTGCTAGATTTAGCTTTTTCTAAAAAAGCGGATTGTGTTATAATGGTTTCTCCTTTTGATGAAAAGACAATGGATGGAACCGTTGTGCGTGTAAATTCGGATGAAGTAGTATCATCTCTGTTAATTAAGCGCGATCAAGATTTAAGTCTGGATTATGTAAATATGTATAAAACTGTTAATATTTATACTTTTGCTAAAGATTTTATTTGTAATAAATTTATGCCTGCTATTGATACATATATTCGTACCCAAGGAGTAAATAGTTACTATGAGTTAGTGTTAGGCTCATTGATTTATTATAAGAATAGTAAGATTGAAGCAGTTGTTGTAGACTCGTCTTTGTGGAGTGAAATTGATAATATAGAAGATTTGAAGCAAGCGGAAAGAAAATTTAATTGATATGAACTTAGAAGTAATACCTAAACCAGCTAATATTTCTTGGGAGACTATTACTGAACTGCTTCATAAAGCTTTTGCAGAACATGCAGAGCAAGGGTTACATTATTCAGCTTGCGATCAGACTACTGAAATTACTCGTAAAAGATGCGAGAATGGAATATGTTTGGTTGCTCTTTTGGATGGGATGTTGGTTGGGACAGGGACGGTTTCTTTTTTTTGTAAACGAAATAAAAAGTATGGTTATCTGAGTCAGATAGCAGTTCTACCAAATTGTAAAACGCAAGGAATTGGAACAAAACTTAGGGATGAAATAGTGGACATTTGTTTCAAAAATAAAGTTGAAGCTATTTATTGTAATACTTCAGAGAAAGCTACAAAAGTAGTGAATTGGTATGTTAATGCTGGCTGGCAGAAAGTGGGGATGTATTCATATATGGGCACAAACTATTATTCTATTGTATTCAGGTATTCTATAATGGGGCATAAATATGCACTGCTGAGAGCTGCTTTGAGTTACAACTTATCTGAAATTATTTGTAAATTGTTTTGGCTTGAAGATGGAACATTATCTTATATCGGTCGTTTTTTGAAAAGAATAAAATATTCTTTGAAAAACTTATTTTGATTTATATTTAACATGATACTCTTTAAGTCTTTTTTTGTTCCCTTTAGTTTTGGTGTTGCTAATTCAACTTCAAAAAATAAAAGATCTTGTAATGTGGTTGAGAAAATACGTACATTTTGAGCCTATAACTTTTATTATTATGTTAGATTGTTTTAGAGATATTCGTCGCTTTTTGGGACGATTAAAATTGAAAATAATACGAATGTATTATGAAAATTTGCTTAGCAAGAATCATTATACCAAAATACAAAAAGAACTAAGTAGGAAACAAAAGATAAAAGTTGCTTTCTTGTTGATTATAGATACAACATGGAAATATGATGAATTATATTGGTTATTGGCTCATGATGAATTATTCGAACCTATTGTTGTAATTTGTCCGTGGACATCTTATAGTGAAGAGGTGGCTTTTGACACCATGAAAAAAGTTAGTAATTTCTGTATTAGAAAGAAATATAACTTCGTTTCTTCATTTGACTCAGTAAAAGGTGCATGGATTGATATACGAGAAGCGGTTAATCCGGATATTGTTTTTTACACATATCCTTATATAGAATTTACACTACATAAATATTATATAACGCATTTTTTGGATAAATTGACTTGCTATGCTACATATGGATTTAGTTTAGATAGGCAACAGCAAAGGCAGTTTAATTTGTTGTTTCATAATCTGGCATGGAAAGTTTTTTATGAAACAACAGTTCATCAAGAAATGGCTCAAAAATATGCTAATAATAAGGGTATTAACGTATGTGTATCAGGTTATCCATTGTATGATGAATTAGATCGTGTAATGAAAAATGGTAAAGTTGATGTTTGGAAACCACAAGATTGCATAAAGAAACGAATAATATGGGCACCTCATCATACAGTGGTTGATGAGTATAATGAGACGTTATTTTCTTGTTTTACTATGTATTCGGAATTTTTCTTGCATATAGCAAAAAAATATAGAGATATAATACAAATAGCTTTTAAACCACATCCCAAATTGAGACCTAAACTCTATAAATTAGAAGGATGGGGAAAGGAAAGAACAGATGATTATTACAGTCAATGGATTATTAATGAGAATACGCAATTAGAAGAAGGTGATTACATTAATTTATTTCTTTCTTCAGATGCGCTTATTTTGGATAGTATATCATTTATCTGCGAATATATGTATACAAATAATCCTATATTGTTTACAGTTAAAAGCAAAGTTATAGAAACTTCATTTAATGAGTTTGGACAAATCGCTTTTAATTATTTATATAAGGGTTGTTCGCCTGCTGAAATAGAAAACTTTATAGTTGATGTTGTGCTAGGAGGAAGTGATATAATGAAAGATAAACGGAAGGCTTTCTATGAAGAATATTTATTGCCTCCTAATAAAAAAACAGCATCAAGGAATATTTATGAAACTTTAAAAGAAGTAGTATACAAGTGAGATTGACGTATACAGGATTTGAAAATGTTTTTTGGGATTATTTTTACCCAATATTTTTTTTACATGCCTTTTTATTGATGTTGCATGTAAATGTAGGACTTCATTTTTTCTTGTATTTAGGTGTCATTATATTTGCTGGGAAAAAATGTATTTCTCATAAGAAAAGAGGAGTTGTAGAATACTTGATGTTAGGTTATTTGGGGTGGAATATATTCTCTTCTGTAGCATATCTTTTTAATGACATGCCATTCTTTTGTTTTATAAATGATGCAAGAAGTACCTTAATTCCATTATTGTTTTTTTTTGTAGCTATATATAAACGACAAACTGATCGATTTTATAAAATATTGTTTATTTCGATATTGGTGAGTTTAGTAGTGGGACTGATTTTGTTTTATACTCTTCCGTCATGGTATATAGAATGGAAAGTTGCAACTGCTATGGAAACTTCATATTATGATAATGAGGATGTTGCGGAGAATTCATTTTTGAATTATGGAAAGATGTCTTCATTTTTTGAATCTCCTTATTTTGTAGCTACATATAGTGTTGTCTATCTAACAATATTGCTGAAATATGTTTATACTAGAATTTATTCTCATAAATTTCTTATATTTCTTTTTATAGGTTTATTATCTCTTTTTTGTGCTCAACAGAGAGTTGCTATTGTGTGTGGAATAGGGATATTAGTGGCTTTTCAAGTATATGGTTTCTTTAATAGAAGTAAAGCTTCGTTTGGTTTACTGATATTAGAAATAGGGCTTGCTGTAATTGTCTTACTTATTGTTGTAAATAATGAGCGTATATTTCAAATTTTGGAAGCTGTTGGTGAAAAAATATCAGCAATAGATACTGCTTTAGATGAGCGCTCATATCAATATCAAGGAATTATGAAAAGATGGACTCACTATCTATTTGGACATGGGTTAGGAACAGGCGGGCATAGTGCTACAGAAGCAGGTTTTGTAGGAGTACATGATGGTAATTATTATAAATTATTATTTGAAACTGGTATTATAGGTTTGACTTGGTTGGGCGTTATTGTTGTTGCAACATTGATTAGGGGATTTAAATATTTTCGATATTATTCTATAGAACTGGCATTAGTATGTTTTTATATAACATCTATGTTAGGAGCCAATGTGTTAACGCAGACATTTGTAGTTATTCCGTTTTGGCACAGTATAGGTTTAATCTGGAATAAAGAATATTTACGAAATAAAATGAAGTTGAACGATAGAATATAAATATGGAAAAGAAAATTGCACGCGTGTTAGCATTTTATCTTCCCCAATATCATCCAATTCCTGAAAATGATATTTGGTGGGGAAAGGGGTTTACGGAATGGACTAATGTAGGTAAAGCTCGTCCTTTATTTAAAGGACATTATCAGCCGCATGTTCCAGCTGATTTAGGATATTATGACTTGCGTGTTCCTGAAGTAAGAGAGCAACAAGTAGAGATGGCGCGGTATGCAGGGATAGAGGGGTTTGTGTATTATCATTATTGGTTTGCGGGAAAACGCTTATTAGAACGGCCTTTTAATGAAGTGTTAAATTGGGGTAAACCAGACTTTCCTTTTTGCTTGGCATGGGCAAATGAAACTTGGAGTGGAATATGGCATGGGGATGCTAATAGAATATTAATAGAACAGACTTACCCTGGTAGGGCGGATTTTGAAAAACACTTTTATACAGTTCTTCCAGCTTTTCTTGATAAAAGATATATCAGAGTTGCGAATAAACCTTTATTTTTTATTTATAGACCTTTTCAATTACCTAATCCCAAAGAATTTATTTGCTATTGGAATGATTTGGCCATTAAAAATGGTTTGGAAGGCATTCATTTTGTTGCTAATACATATAGTGCGGAGCAAACTGTACAAGCATTAGAAGTTGGTTTTGATGCAGTGAATACTTATTGGTTGAAAAAGGCAATGAGTGAAATAAGTCTTGTACAGACTTATTGGAATTCCATATCTTCGAAATTTTTGAAGGGCTTATTTAAATCTCCTGTATATAAGTATGATAAAATGATGGATTTCTTTTCAGATGAATTGGATGCTAATCCGGATTATTACCCTACTGTTTTGACTGGATGGGATAATTCTCCGAGGTCGGGGCATCGAGGATTGATATTGAAAGGGTATACTCCCCAAACTTTTGCAAATCATCTAAAAAAAGTTATAGAAAAAGTAGAGCAAAAACCAGAGGAAAAGAGGATTATTTTTATGAAATCGTGGAATGAATGGGCTGAAGGAAATTATGTAGAGCCTGATTTGAAATTTGGTTGGAAATTTTTGGATGTATTGAGGGATACTTTGATTCAAAATGTTGCAAGATGATGTATTGTATTTATAAAATATTATATATTTTAAGTGGGCGTAGAATGTCTATTCTCATAAAGTATTTTCGTAAAAAAGGTATTTTAATAGGTAATAATTGTAATATCTATTCTAATATAGTAACTCCAGAATCTTATTTGGTTAAGATTGGCGATAATGTGACAATTGCAGGAGGAGTACGATTTGTTACTCATGATAATAGTATATCTAAAATATTACCACAATATTCCATAATGGTAGGTCCTATTAATGTGAAAAATAATGTATTTATAGGTGCTGGTTCTACAATATTGCCAGGGGTGACAATAGGTGAAAATTGCATAATAGCAGCCGGTTCTGTGGTTACAAAAAGTTGTAAAGAGAATTCTATTATAGGAGGTAATCCTGCTAAACAAATAAGAGTCATTGATGGTGATTACATAAAAAAAATATCAACTTATGGATTAAGTACAGATATGTTTGATTTTCAAGAAAAGAAAAATAATATATTAAATAATCGTACACGTTGGATAAATAGATAGACTATTATGATAAAAGTAATGTTAGTATTTGGTACCCGTCCTGAAGCTATAAAAATGGCACCATTGGTAAAGGAATGTCAATCGCATTCTTCTGTTCAAACGATTGTATGCGTAACGGGGCAACATCGTGAAATGCTAGATCAGGTTCTTCAAATTTTTGATATTAAGCCTGATTATGATTTGAATATAATGAAGGATGGACAAGATTTGTACGATGTGACATCTCGTGTTCTAGTGGGGATGCGTGAAGTTTTAAAACAAGTGAAACCTAATCTTGTTTTGGTACACGGAGATACTACTACGTCTACTGCTGCTGCGTTGGCTGCGTTTTATCAACAAATTCCTGTAGGACATGTGGAAGCTGGGCTTCGTACACACAATATTTATAGTCCGTGGCCTGAAGAAATAAATCGTCAATTAACTGGACGTATTGCTACTTATCATTTTTCTCCCACTTGTTTAAGTAAGCATAACTTGTTAAATGAAGGCGTCAAAGAGGATAATATTGCGGTAACAGGAAATACAGTAATCGATGCTCTTTATTGGGTTGTAAATAAAATAAAAAGTGATATCCAATTGGAGGTGAAATTAGGATTGGTACTAAAAAATGCGGGATATGATGTTGAAAGATTAAGTAATAGTAAAAAGTTAGTTCTAATAACAGGACATAGGCGAGAGAATTTTGGTGATGGTTTTATTTCAATGTGCCGTGCAATAAAGACACTTACAGAGAAATATTTTGATGTAGATTTTGTTTATCCTATGCATTTGAATCCTAATGTGCGTCAACCTATTCATGAAGTGTTTGGGGAAAATCTCTCAGAATTAAATAATATGTTTTTCATAGAGCCATTGGAATACCTGTCATTTATATATTTGATGGAAAAATCTACAATAATATTGACTGATAGTGGTGGTATACAGGAGGAGGCACCAGGACTTGGAAAACCTGTTCTTGTAATGCGTGATACGACGGAACGGCCAGAAGCTCTTGATGCAGGAACGGTAAAATTGGTCGGTACAGATTATAGTAAGATAGTAAATAATGTTTCTGCTTTACTAGATGATCAAAATTTTTATAATGAAATGAGTAAAGCTGTAAATCCTTATGGAGATGGGAAGGCCGCAATGCGCATTTATAATATATTTAGTAGTAAGTTATGATTTTATTAGTACGAAGTAATGGTATCTACTCTGATTCAAGGGTGGAAAAGTATATATCTTTTTATAGAGAGCAAGAGATACCATATACAATATTGGGCTGGGATCGATCTAATAATTCTCCATCCTCTGATAGTATAATATTTTTTAAAAGAACAGCCTCTTTTGCTTCGGGTGGGGTAAAGGCAATGTGGAATAGAATTTTTTGGTTTGTATTTGTTGTAAAGTTTTTAGTAAAAAATGGGGAGTCTTATGAAGTAATTCATGCTTGTGATTTGGATTGTTCTTTTCCTGTTTCTTTATATAAAGCACTGTGGAATAAAAAAGCCTTTTACATTTTTGATGTGTTCGATTGGTTTAGTGCTTTGAGTAATAATAAATTGGCTGTCTTTTTTGCAAAATTTATGGAAAGGTTTTCTACGAGATATGCTAATGAAATTATTATTTGTGAGTCTGAAAGGAGAATTCAAATTCCATATAAATTAAAGAAAGAGCCGTTAGTACTCCCTAATATACCGTGTTTTAATAATATTTCTTTTTTAGAAAGTAGAGATGAGTATAAATTTAATAATGAAAAATTGACTGTATCTTATGTTGGTTGGTTTGGCTATGCCAGATTTTTAGAAGAATTACTGGATGTGGCAGAGGAAGGAGTTATTAATTTACTTATTGCAGGATATGGTAATCCTAAAATAGAGAACAGATGTACTTTGCTATCTAAATCTAATATAAATGTTCGCTATTATGGGAAAGTATCATATTCTACGGGCTTAAATATAATGTATAATTCTGATATTATATATGCAATGTATTGTAAACAAGTATCTAATCATGTTTATGCTGCACCAAATAAATATTATGAAGCAATGATGTTGGGGGTACCGATTTTGTCTACTAAAGGGATTATAATAGGAGATAAAATAGAAAAGTTAGATATTGGTTATACTATACATGAAACGGTTGATTCTTTAAAAGAATGTTTAACGCATATAGACATAGCGGAAGCAAAACGAAAGGGTAAGTGTGCAAAAGAGATATGGCATAGATGTTATGAGAATTTTACTATTGATTTTTTAAATAATGAATATCTTCCATTAATAACAAAGAGAAAATGAATGTTCCTTTTTCAGTATTAATGTCTGTATATATAAAAGATGATCCATCTTTTTTAAATGAAGCTTTTAAAAGTATATTTACTCAAACATTGCAACCTGATGAAATAGTTTTGATAAAAGATGGACCTTTATCAATAGAATTAGATAATATTATATCTTTATATAGTTCAACAAATACTGCTTTTCGTATTATTGAAAACAAATCTAATTTAGGTCTGGGGCTATCTTTAGCTAAAGGAGTATTATTAGCAAAGAATGAATTAATAATCCGTATGGATGCAGATGATATATTGCCTTCTATTCGATTTGAAAAAATGATTGCAAAGATTAGTGAAGGATATGATATTGTCAGTTCGTGGACTTTATTTTTTGAGGATGATTTGGCTAATGTCATTGCAATAAAGAAAAGACCTGAGTTTCATGAAGATATTGTTAAATTAGCTAAAAGACGTTCTCCAATTTCACATGCAGCTTCTGTTTTTAGAAAATCTTCGGTTATAAAGGCTGGTAATTACCAAGATGTTGGCTTGTATGAAGATTATCATTTATGGATACGAATGATAATGTCTGGAGCTATTTTTTATAATATTCAGGAACCTTTATACTATGTAAGGACTTCACAAAAACAGATAGGGCGTAGAGGCGGTTGGAAATATGCATTAAATGAAATAAAAGCATTTAGATATTTTCATGAAATAGGTTTTTATTCTATCTATGATTTGTTTTTTAATATTGTGACACATACAAGCGTTCGTTTTCTTCCTGTTCCAATTCGTGGGTTTATTATCAAAAGATTATGGAAAAGAAGCTAAGTATTACCTATCGATTTCTTCGTTTTATTGGGTTTAATTATTCAGAAGATGAATATGGAACTGTGAACTTATTTCGAGTAATAGGAAAGTTTTTTATTAATATATATCATGCTATGCTTTTAAGTATGATGAATTGGGCAATATTAGAACCTATAAATCCTAGAATGTTAAGGCCTTTCTTATTAAGACGTTTGGGTTGTAAAGTTGGAAAGGGAGTTTTTATTGGTGATCATGTGGTGGTGGATATGAATCATGCAGATTTGATAACGCTTGATGATTATGCGCATTTGACGGGAGGATGTCGTTTACTATGTCATCAACGGAATTTAATAGGTTATCGTAAAGGAGATAATGCAGCCAAATTGAAATATAAATATGGCAAAATACATATAGGTAAAGGTTGCATGATTGGAATGGAAACTATGATAATGCCTAATGTAACCATAGGAGATGGAGCAATTATAGGGGCATATTCTTTAGTGTCAAAAAGTATTCCGGCTTGGACAATTGCAACAGGGAGACCTGCTAAAGTAGTGAAGCAAATAGCAGAAAGAAGTGTATAGTTATTTGAATATACAAAAGTTTCTTTATCAGTGATTTCCTTTTTTAAAATTGATATTTTATTATGAATTTATTAACCTTTGATATTGAAGATTGGTATAATTGTGATTTTATCTCAGGTGATTTCGATTGGGACAAACATGAGGTACGTATATATCAGGGGGTAGATCGTATTCTTGAAGAATTAGAGAAACGGAACCGGAAAGGGACATTTTTTTGTCTTGGCTGGATTGCGGAAAGGCATCCAGATGTGATTCGTGCTATTCAAAAGCAGGGGCATCATATCGGTTGTCATTCTTATCAGCACGAGTTGTCTTTTCGTTTTGATGAGAAGACTTTTAAAGCAGATACACTGAAAGCAAAACACTTGATAGAGGATGTAACGGGAGAGGAAGTGAATGCTTTTCGTGCTCCGGGTTTTTCTATTACCCAAAATAATACTTGGGCACTTCGTTGTTTGGCTGAAATGGGATTCATATATGATTGTTCGATGTTTCCTGCTCCTCATGATTATGGTGGTATGCCAAGTTATGGAGTGGGGATTCCTAAGCGTATTGATGTTGGTGATGGAAGAATTATCAAGGAATTTCCAATAAATGTTCATCAAGTAATGGGTAAGCATATCGTTTTCTCTGGTGGTGGCTTTTTTCGATTATTTCCTTATTGGTTAATTAATTATTGGGGAAAATATAGTGATTATATGATGACTTACTTTCATCCAAGAGATTTTGATGCTGAGCAACCTGTAATAAAGAGTTTACCTGTCATACGTCGTTTTAAAAGTTATGTGGGTATTAAAGGTGCGTTTACTAAGTTTCAACGACTATTGGATCACTATGAATTCTATAATGTGGAACAGGCGGATGAACTGATAAATTGGGATACTATTCCTATAATACAATTAGATAGTTTAAAATAAGAGAATCATGAATATATTAATTACAGGTATTCACGGTTTTGTGGGCTCTAATCTTGTTATTGCCTTAAAAAGACATCATTCCCTTTATGGTCTTGATATTGTCGCTCCTGAAAAGGAGGGAGTGGTGAAGACTTTTGCTTGGAAAGATCTTGAAACAACTTCTTTTCCCATGCAACAATTACCAAAGTTTGATGCTATCATTCATTTGGCAGGCAAAGCGCATGATACAAAGAATCGGTCTGCTTCTCAGGTATATTTTGATATCAATACAGGGCTGACACAGAAGATATTTGATTTCTTTTTAGAATCATCTGCGAAGAAGTTTATCTTTTTCAGTTCTGTGAAAGCTGCCGCAGACAGTGTAGTGGGGGATATGCTGACAGAAGATGTGATACCGACTCCGGTTGGTCCTTATGGAGAAAGTAAGATTGCAGCTGAAGAATATATTCTTAGTAAATTGAGAAGCGAGCATGGAGAATTGAAAGTTGCTATGCAGCGCGATAAGCGAGTGTATATCTTGCGTCCTTGTATGATCCATGGTCCTGGTAATAAGGGTAATCTGAACTTGCTTTATAATGTGGTAAAGAAAGGTATCCCCTGGCCTTTAGGCGATTTTGAGAACAAGCGTTCTTTTACTTCTATAGATAATCTTTGCTATGTTGTGGAAGGTTTGTTGACAAAAGACGTAGCGAGCGGTATTTATCACATGGGTGATGATGAAGCTTTGTCTACGAATGAACTGATAGCCCTTATGTGTGAAGCTATGGGTAAGGAGCCTCACATCTGGAAAATGAACAGAAAAATGATGGAAGGTTGCGCAGGCTTGGGTACGCTGCTTCATTTGCCTTTGAATACAGAACGGCTGAGAAAACTGACTGAGAATTACGTAGTAAGTAATGAGAAGATAAAATCAGCTCTTGGCATTGACCGGATGCCTGTCCGTGCGGCGGATGGAATAATGAAAACAATACGGAGTTTCTAACCTATTTATAAATTGTAAATCGTGTATTATATCATTATATTAGTTCTGCTCTTTGTAGCAGAACTTTTTTATTTTAGAGTAGCTGATAAGTTTAATATCATTGATAAGCCCAATGAGCGTAGTTCTCATTCACGGATAACTTTGCGTGGTGGCGGTATAATCTTCTATTTTGGAGCTTTAGCCTATTTCCTGAGTAATCATTGGGAGTATCCATGGTTTATGTTGGCATTGACTCTGATCACTTTTATCAGTTTTGTAGATGATATCCGTTCTACTTCCCAAGGTCTGAGGTTGGTGTTTCACTTTACTGCTATGGCTCTAATGTTTTACCAATGGGGCTTGTTTTCGCTTTCCTGGTGGTGGATCATTATAGCTTTGATTATTTGTACGGGTATCATCAATGCTTATAATTTTATGGATGGCATCAATGGCATCACAGGTGGTTATTCATTGGTTATCCTTGGTGCATTAGCTTATATCAATTCTGAGATCACTACGTTTGTTGAACCGGCTTTGATTAATACCGTTCTTTGCGCAGTCCTGGTCTTTTGTTTCTTCAATTTCCGTAAGAAGGCGAAGTGTTTTGCGGGTGATGTCGGTTCTGTGAGTATCGCTTTTATTCTCCTTTTTCTGATAGGGAAGCTTATCATTAAAACAGAAGATTTCAGTTGGATAATCCTGTTATCCGTTTATGGTGTCGATAGTGTTCTGACTATCATTCATCGCCTGATGCTTCATGAGAACATCGGTTTGCCCCACCGAAAACACATGTATCAATTGATGGCAAACGAGTTGAAAATACCTCATGTTGGGGTATCATTAATTTATATGGGGGCACAGGCTTTGGTCATATTAGGTTATTTCTGTTTCGTGAGATATGGTTATTGGTATTTGTTGGGAATAATTGTATTGTTGAGTGGCATTTATGTGTTGTTTATGAGAAGGTATTTTCATTTGCATATTCAAAAGGGAAAATAAAAATGAGTCTCCGGCTTTAGGAAACAATGCGATGAATATCTAAATAAAAATATCCTGTTTTTTTTTATAATAACGGGCGGTAAGACGGTAGCTTGATAAACTATCTCTTACCGCCCGTTTCTTTTTTTATAGTTTAAAATTCTACAACTTTTTTTCTATCCTTATAACTTTATTGTATATTTGCCGAAACAATTCTATATTCACTGAATGGGCTTATTTAGGAAAATAATATATAGTTTTTTTCTTTTCTTACTGATATCCATTTGGGGGCTTTCATCAGCCTTTGCGGTGACTGGAGAACACCCAGTACTGATTATCAGTTCGTATAATCCGGATGCTCGTCAGACTTCCGGAAATATATACGATTTCATGGAAGAGTTTGAGCGTCTGGGTGGAAAAGCACCGATAGCTTTGGAAAACATGAACTGCAAAAGCTTCTCCGAGTCGCCACAGTGGAAATCGAAAATGGCGGAGATACTGGATAAGTATGAGGGAAAGCGCGCGCCTGTATTACTTGTTTTAATTGGTCAGGAGGCATGGGCTGCCTATCTGTCGCAAGCAGATTCTATACGTGGAAAGTTCCCGGTACTGACTTCGTTGGCAAGCCGCAATGCCATTATTCTTCCGGATGATTCTGTAAATCTGAAAACATGGATGCCTGGTGCAGTGGATTTCTTTAATGACTTTACTGATTCTTCAGTCAAAGCCGGTTTTGTTTATGAATATGATGTGGAAGCCAATATCAATCTGATAAAACACTTATATCCGAATACTAAGAATATAGCTTTTGTTTCTGATAACAGTTATGGGGGCGTTTCCTTGCAAGCCCATGTAGTAGCGGAGATGAAGAAACATCCGGAGTTAAATCTGATTCTACTGGATGGACGTACCAATACGATTTATACCATCAGTGATAAGCTTCATGAATTGCCCCCGAATACAGCTTTGTTGATGGGTACCTGGCGTGTGGATATGTACGACGGATATTTTATGCGTAATGCAACTTATACCATGATGGAAGCTGCGGGTGATGTACCTACATTTTCCATTAGTTCTGTCGGTATCGGTTATTGGGCTATAGGTGGAGTGACACCCTCTTATCGGCCATTGGGCAAGGATATGGCGTATCAGGCAGTCCGTCTGCTGCAAGGAGCTGACAGTGATCGTATAGAAGTAGAAGTCATCCCTAATAAAGTGATGATGGATAGTAAGATTGTGAAGGAAAAGCGTCTGGATCTGTCTTTTATTCATCAGCCGATAGAAATGGTGAATGAAAATCCATCGTTCTACGAACAATATAAATATCATATCTGGACTGTTGCAACCATTTTAGTCGTGTTATCTGCGGGGTTGTTTGTTTCATTGTACTTCTATTACCATACCAAAAAGCTGAAAGATGAACTGCAAGAGTCGGAGAGTGCTTTGAGAGATGCGAAAGACCGTGCAGAAGAGTCCAGCCGTCTGAAGAGTGCCTTCCTCGCAAATATGAGTCATGAAATCCGTACTCCGCTGAATGCAATTGTGGGATTCTCGGATGTGTTGGCTTCCGGGGGAAGTTCGGAAGATGAACAGCAGGGGTATGTTGATATCATCAAAACCAATTCTGATTTGCTGCTTCGCTTGATAAATGATATTCTGGATGTTTCCCGTCTGGAGGCGGACCGGGTTACGTTTACATTTGAGGAATGTGATGTAGTGCCGTTGTGCCAACGCGTTTTGGCTTCCGTCAGTCAGGCTCGCAAGTCAGAAAATGAATTTATCTTTGAGTGTGACCGTGAAAGCATGGATATGCGCACTGACACTCAGCGTCTGCAACAGGTTATCATAAATCTGCTTTCCAATGCCGATAAGTTTACCCGGAATGGTAAGATTACTTTGGGGCTGAAAGTCGATGAGAAGCAGAGAGAAGTCCTGTTTTCTGTCTCGGATACGGGTACAGGTATTCCTTTGGAAAAACAGAAGCTTGTATTTGAGCGATTCGAAAAACTGAACGAGTACGTACAGGGCACAGGATTGGGACTTTCCATCTGTAAGTTGACCGTAGAGAAGTGGGGAGGAGAGATCTGGGTGGATCCGGGATATACGGATGGGGCAAGATTTGTGTTTACACATCCATTAGACATCGAACAACCAAAGAAATAACTAATAACTATGAAGAGAGTTTCCTTTTTTTTAGGGTGGATATTCCTCCTGATAGTAGCTGTATCAGCTCAGGATAAGATCGTAAAGCTGAAAATAGTAGAGACCAGTGATATACATGGGAACTATTATCCTTATGATTTCATACTCCGCCATGAGGCTGGAGGAAGTTTGGCGCGCATACATGCTTTTGTGCAGAAAGAGCGCGAAGTCTATAAAGATAACCTGCTTCTATTAGATAACGGGGATATTCTGCAAGGCCAGCCTTGTGCCTATTATTACAATTATATTGACACTGTTTCTCCGCATCTGGCAGCTGAAGTGTTGAACTATATGCAGTATAATACCGGCAATATGGGTAATCATGATGTGGAGACCGGACGTGCCGTGTTCGACCGTTGGGCAGACGACTGCAAGTTTCCCATCTTAGGCGCTAATATTATTGATACGGCTACGGGAAAGACTCATTTCAAACCTTATGAAGTATTGGAGCGAGATGGCGTGAAGATCGTAGTGTTGGGTATGATTACTCCTGCTATTCCTGTATGGTTGTCGGAGAACTTATGGAAAGGACTGCGCTTTGATGATATGGAAGAAACGGCTCGCAAATGGATGAAGATTATCCGGGAAAAAGAGAAGCCTGATCTGGTGATCGGTATTTTCCATGCCGGACAGGATGCATTGCTGATGGGCGGTAAGTATCGTGAAAATGCTTCTGTAGAAGTAGCTCGTAACGTTCCCGGATTCGATATCGTCCTGATGGGACACGATCATGCCCGTGAATTGAAGAAGATTAAAAATATAGCCGGAGATTCTGTCTTGATTATGGATCCCGCAAGCAAGGGAATTGTTGTGGCAAACGCAGATGTAACTTTGAAACTTCGAAAAGGAAAAGTCATAGAGAAGCATATTGACGGTGCTTTGACGGATATGAAAGATTATGCTGCAAGTGAGGATTTCATGGAGCATTTTGCTCCCCAGTTTAATGCGGTGCAGGATTTTGTATCCAAGAAAATAGGCAGCTTCACAGAGACCATTTCCACGCGTCCTGCCTATTTCGGTTCTTCTGCCTTTATTGACCTGATTCATTTGTTGCAGCTTGAAATAACCAATGCTGATATATCGCTTGCTGCGCCCCTGTCGTATGATACGGAAATTAACAAGGGGGATGTGTTTGTGAGCGATATGTTCAACTTATATAAGTATGAGAACATGCTCTATACCATGAAACTGTCCGGTAAGGAGGTGAAGGATGCGCTGGAAATGTCATATAACTTGTGGACGAATCAGATGAAATCAGCTGATGACCATCTGTTATTGTTCCGCAAACAGCGTCGTGAAGGTGCAACGGATCGTGCTTCTTTCCAGAATTTTAGTTTTAACTTCGATTCGGCAGCCGGCATCATATATACGGTAGATGTAACAAAACCGAAAGGGGAGAAGATTACTATTATCAGTATGGCTGATGGCACTCCTTTTTCTATGGACAAGATGTATAAAGTAGCACTGAATTCATACCGTGGTAATGGTGGTGGAGAATTGTTGACTAAGGGAGCCGGGATTCCTCAAGATGAATTGAAAGGGCGTATCTTGTTCTCTACAGATAAAGATCTGCGTTATTACTTGATGCAGTATATAGAGAAAAAGGGTGTGATTGAACCGCATGCATTAGGGCAATGGAAATTTATTCCCGAAGAATGGGTAGAGCCTGCCGCCAAAAGGGATTATGAATACTTGTTTGGAAAAGTGGAAAAATAATCGCTATCTTTGCAGTCGCAAATTTTAAAAGGGTGGTAGGAACGTGAACAAAGAGATGAAAAGAATTATAGGAGCTGTATGCTTGTTGGTGCTGTTTGTGGCATATCAGACAAGTATTACAGCTTTTACTCATGTCCACTATGTCAATGGAGTGATCATTACGCACTCCCATCCGTTTCACGGTAAACATACACACTCCAAATCCGAACTTCTCGTTATTGGTCGTTTGTCAACTTTCCAGGCTCCGGAGGTTGATGTATATGAAGATCTGCACCCCATGCGAATACTTCTGGCAGTGCTGGAAGCAGAACAGGTGTCGCCTTTGATAAAAGGAGGGGGAAAACAGACTATTTCTCTTCGTGCTCCGCCGGCGCTCGCGGCGTAAATGATAATTTATCGGCGAGGGAATGGGTACGCGGACTACGCGGATAAGGCGGACGAACGCGGACTTTAATCTTTTAGACGCGGATGACACGGATGACGCGGATTTTTAAAGCTGCGCTATACATACCGGCATATCACACCGAAGGAAAAAAGAATCCGCGTCATCCGTGTCATCCGTGTCTGAAAGATTACTTGCACGCCGAAGGAGAACCTTGCTCCAGCGCTACGCTGGTAAATTATCATTTATAAGCTTACTCTCAGAACTTGCTTATGCACCAAGTTCTTTTTTAAGCGTTACTTAATTTTTATCAATACATACATTTTTTGAGCGCAAATTAATGAAAAAACATATACTTGCGCTGGTGCTTACGGTGGTTTGCATCAGCCTCTATGCTGTAAATCCTATAAAGGAAGGCAACATGATTTCCGGTCACGTGATTGTGAAAGGAACAGAAGAAAATATACCTTATGCAACTATATTGATTAAAGAAAACGGCCGGGGAACAGTCTCAAATGAAGAAGGCCAGTTCGAATTTCGCAAGCTTCCTGCCGGAAAATATACGCTTCGTGTATCAGCCGTAGGTTATAAGACGCAGGAAAAAGAAGTAACTGTCAGTAAGGATTTTACCGCAGTTGTGCACTTCCCGATGGCGGAGGAAAGCTTCATGACTGATGAAGTGGTTGTATCTGCCAATCGCAATGAAGTGAGCCGGAAGAATGCCCCGGTTGTGGTGAATGTGATGAGTACCAAACTTTTTGAGATGGTGAACTCCACCGACTTGGCAAAGACTCTGAATTACCAGTCCGGCTTGCGTGTAGAGAACAATTGTCAGAATTGTGGTTTTCCCCAGGTGCGTATCAATGGTCTGGAAGGTCCGTATTCTCAGATTCTGATTAATAGTCGTCCGATCATTAGTGCCCTTAGCGGCGTGTATGGACTGGAGCAAATTCCTGTAAATATGATAGAGCGGGTAGAAGTTGTACGTGGTGGTGGCTCTGCCCTGTTCGGAGCGAATGCAGTGGGAGGTACTATCAATATTATCACCAAAGACCCTATCAGTAATTCCTTCCAAGTTTCCAGTATGTTTTCGTGCATGGACGGACAGTCGTGGGAGCAATATATGGGCGGTAATGTCTCCTTGGTTGCTAAAGATAATTCCTATGGTATTGCCTTGTATGAAAGCTATCGCAACCGTAATCCCTATGATCGTGACGATGACGGCTTCTCCGAACTCGGTAAACTGAACATGAATACCTTTGGTTTCCGTGCTTACTATCGTCCTACACACTTCAGTCGCATCAATTTGGAATATCATACAACCAACGAGTTCCGACGCGGTGGCAATAAGTTTGATTTGCAGCCCCATGAGTCCGACATCACAGAACAGACCAAGCACATCATCAATAGTGGAGGTGCCAGCTACGACCTGTTCTGGCGTGAATATAAGCATAAAATATCTCTTTACGGCTCTGTGCAGCATACAGACAGAAACAGTTACTATGGGGCTCAGCAAGACCTGAATGCTTATGGTAAGACTGATGATCTGACCTGGGTTGCCGGTGGTATGTATGTTGGTAATATGAATAACTGTTTCTTTGCTCCGGCCACTTTTACCGGTGGATTGGAATATCAGAATAACTCCCTGCATGATGTCATGACCGGTTATCACCGTGATATGAAGCAGGATGTACGTATTGCCAGTGCTTTTGTTCAGAATGAATGGAAGATGAGTCAGCTTACCATGTTGGTAGGTGCCCGCCTTGACAAGCATAATCTGATAGACAAACTAATTTTCAGTCCGCGCGTCAATTTCCTCTATAAGCCGACTGAAGATTTTCAGGCTCGTTTGACGTATTCTACCGGTTTCCGTGCACCACAGGCTTATGATGAAGACTTGCATGTGACCGCTGTAGGCGGTGAGGGCGTTCAGATTAAGCTGGCTGACAATCTGCGTGAAGAGCGCTCTAATAGTTACAGCGGTTCTATAGATTGGAGTACATACCTCGGACACTGGCAGGCAAACGTTCTGTTGGAAGGTTTCTACACAGATCTGCGCCATGTATTCGTGTTGGAAGATATCGGTAAAGATGAGAACGGTGACAAGATAAAAGAACGTCGCAATGGTAGTGGAGCACGTGTATACGGTGTCAATCTGGATGCAAAGCTGGCTCATGGCAAAGAAGCGCAGTTCCAGTTAGGTTTCACGGCACAGCGTAGCCGCTATACGAAAGCTGAAGTTTGGACCGAAGTAGATGATGAAGAGTTGACCACCAAACGTATGATGCGTACACCGGATTACTACGGTTATTTTACTTTCTCTTCTGCGCCGTTGAAGAACTTTGATTTCTCTTTGTCGGGTATCTACACCGGTAAGATGATCGTTCCTCACTATGCACCGGTAGATGCTCCTGAAGGAGCTTTCTGTAATATCGAGAAAGACCGTATGGAGAATACTCCCGATTTCTTCGATCTCAATCTGAAGTTGAATTACACTTTTGTTTTGCATGACCATATCAAGTTGCAACTCAATGCCGGTGTACAAAATATCTTTAATAGTTTCCAAAAAGACCTGGATAAAGGGGAGTTCCGCGACTCCGGTTACTTCTATGGACCTACACAGCCGAGAACCTTCTTTATTGGTTTTAAGATTATGAATTAGATTAAGGTCTAAATTTAATATTGCGGGGGCTTCCGAAATTATTGCAAGGGCTTATGAATTTATTGTAAGAGCATAATTTCAGAAGCCCTTTCTTATACAAATGTTCCTTTTTTCTTTTTTTTAGGAGATTTCGGACGGTTTTCAGCGAAATATTGCTTATGTTTGCCGCGTAATTAAGAAAGGGAGATGAAAAATATAAAGAACGTAGACATAGCAACTATTCGCCGTTTTCCGGCAATGGATTTTATCGGGAATGATTTTGCCATATTCGACAATATAGGAGATATTCCCTTGTTTGGTTACCCTACGCGTCTGAATGCGTCTTGCCTGACACTTTGCCTGAAAGGGCATTGCCGGATACGCATCAATCTGAAAGAGCATGAACTAACCGCTGGTGTCCTGGTGGTCACGCTGCCCGAGCAGATATTGCAGCAAGTGGAGCGCTCGGATGATTTTACCGGAGTTTTCATTGTAGTATCCGGACAGTTCATTGATGATGTACTTCCTACGGTGCAGCAGTTGTTCCCTTTGTTTTTCATGATTAAGGAACAGCCCTGTGTACACCTTAAACCGGAAGAGATGGATGCCATTCAGGAATATTATTCTTTCCTTCAGAAGAAAGTAAAACTGAAGGACAACCCTTTCCGTAAAGAGATTACACAAGGATTGATTCTTTCTTTGTTTTATGAGATATATAGTATCTATCAGGGCAATGAGCCTGCGGTCAGAAAAACGAAAACTCGGAAAGAAGATCTCTTTGAACGTTTTATTCGTTCGATTTCCGAATCATATAAGGTAGAACGAAGTGTGGCTTATTATGCCGACAAGATGTTCCTCACAGCCAAGCATCTTTCTACAGCTGTAAAAGAAGTGAGCGGAAAGACAGCCGGTGAATGGATTGACAGTCTTGTTATTCTGGAAGCCAAAGCTCTGTTGAAATCTTCTGAAATGAGTATTCAGGAGATCTCGGACGAACTTCATTTTGCCAATCAGTCTTTCTTTGGCAAATACTTCAAGCATCACACAGGTATGTCTCCGAAAGAATATCGTAAGCAATAGTACACAGTGTCGGAATATTCTTTATTTTTGCAGCTATCAAATACTCTCAAAAATAAGAAAGCATGGAAAAAAGAGAAATTGATCTTACTGTATCCTGCTATGGAAAAGTAAAGGATGTGAAGTATGATGTTGTCATACTCCCCTGGGGCGCTACGGAACCCCATAATCTGCATCTTCCGTATCTTACTGATTGTATTCTGCCCCATGATATAGCCGTAGATGCCGCTGCTTTGGCACTGGAGCATTCAGGTGTGCGCTGTATGGTGATGCCTCCCGTACCTTTTGGTGCTCATAATCCCGGACAGCGTGAACTTCCTTTCTGCATACACACCCGCTACTCTACCCAGCAGGCCATTTTGGAAGATATTGTAGCTTCCCTGCATGCTCAGGGGATGCGTAAATTGATTATTATCAGCGGGCATGGAGGCAATAACTTCAAAGGCATGATACGTGACCTTGCTTTTGTCTATCCGGATTTCCTGATTATAGCCACTGACTGGTTCAGTATTGTTTCTCCCAAAGGCTACTTTGAAGCTGAAATAGACGATCATGCCGGTGAATCGGAAACTTCTGTGATGATGCATTACCATCCGGAATTAGTGAATCTGGATGAAGCAGGCGATGGAGAATCCAAGCCGTTTGCCATTCCTTCGCTGAACGAGAAGGTGGGCTGGGCACCTCGTCATTGGGATAAAGCTACGATAGATAGTGGGGTAGGGAATCCCAGAAAAGCTTCAGCAGAAAAAGGAGCACATTATGTAAAACCAGTAATAGAAAAACTCGCCCAACTCTTTACGGAAGTTGGGCAAGGTGAGCTCTACTAAGCAAAAAGAAAAGCTTACTTATCTACTGACATTAGCCATTTGCCATCTCTTTTTACCATTGATTGTGTACCATCCTGCGTTTCTCCGTTTCCGTAGGTTTGCTTAATCTTTACTGTTGCGGTGTTTCCATCTTCCGATATTTCTTCTGATATGATCTCTATACTTTTCAGTCCGTCCTTTTTTTCATATTCTTTGGAAACTTTCTCTTTCAGCATGGACACAAGCCCGTCCTTTTGCTCTTTCATTTTTTCCGCACCTACGCTCTCATCGAATGCAAGTCCGTCTACAAATTTCTCATAGTCACCTTTGATGAGGTAATTACCATACTTTTTCATAGCATCTCCCGGGCCACTTGAAGAGCAAGCTGTCATTAAAAACATAGTCATAACCATCAGACTAAAATAAAATACCTTTTTCATACGCTTTTTTTTAAAGTGATTAATGTGTATTTAAAAATAGTATATCAAACAGAGACGCTTGCTCTGCGCAATATCGTTGGGCAGGAGATAATCTCCTCTGAATCCGGGAATATTTACGTGGCTGACACGCCCTTCGGGTAAATCTATTCCCTCTTTTCTGTATACAAAGTCTATCAACTCCGTGCAATACATCTTGGTGGTGTCTGCCAAATCATAATCATGATCGAATAACACATGGCTCTCATAAAGATGTTCCGCGTGAGTTGCTGCCCGGTATCTGGCTACCGAATCTCCTGATACACGCATGATAGCTCCGTTAACAGCTTTTCTTTTCTCAAAAAACACTTCTACGGTTTCCATTTTTACACGATCAGGGTCGTCCTTAAAATCCGGTTCACCAGGCACGGCATGTATCACATACCATTGTCCGGCTTTCTTTTTCAGGATGCCGGTATGCGAATAAGCACCTTCCCGGTCTGCAGCCAACACTACTCTACTGGTAATCCCTGTTCCTCTTCTGAAAGCGATATCCCCATCCCGGAATAGTTCTTGTGGTAGCTCTACCGGAGGTGTCTCTTTATCTGAACTTCCCTGGCATCCGACCAGTACAAGGGTAAGAAACAATATTGTTTTCAGTAGTGATACGTGTGTCTTCATTTCCATCCGTACAAATATATAAATTAATTTGCATCATTACATGTTTTTTAAATGATTTTTGTAGTGTAAACGAAAAAAGAGGCAACAACCTTATTCAGTTGTTACCTCTTTTTTAATTTATACCCTAAAAACTAATCTCTTTTACCTATAAAAACTAATTCTATTTCTTTTCTGATGGCGCAAAGGTAGAGAGTTTCAGGGAAAAATGATTTGATATAAATCAAAAACTGAATATTCTTATCGTATTTCTTACAATATCCCCGAGCGTACACGGCTGAGAGTTTCGGGTGTCATTAGCAAATAAGATGCGATATGTGACAATGGCGCCCGCTTGATGACTTCCGGATGGGTGTGCATCAGCATATTGTAGCGTTCACGGGCTGTCTCGAAACGCCATGAATCGGCTTTCACCTGGGATACGATGAGTGAGTATTCCAGTATCTTGCGATAGAACATATTTATTTCCCAGGAGATTTCGGTCAATCTCATGAATTTGTCGTAGGGGAGAAGGTAGACTGTACAAGGCTCCAGGGCCTCTGCCATCAGGCGGGTCGGTTCTTGTTTCAGCGTGCTTTCGATGCAGATGATGACACAACCCTCGTAGGAAAAGTGTTCGGTGACGTCCTTACCGTTTTTATAATAGAATTGACGCATCATGCCTTTTCCGACAAATACCATGTGGTGGCAGACTTGTCCCTCCTTGAATAAGAGTTCACCCTTTTCCAGCTCTTTGCGGATCAGAATATCTTCTATCAGTTTTCTACCTTCAGGTGCCATGCCCGGATAACGGGAGTTCACAGTGGCATCAACTGTTTCTTTTAATAGTGTATCCATAATTGTTCGCTGGTTTCTGTAACTGTTTCCGGGGACAAAGGTATAAAAGATTTGATTTATATCAAATCTTATTAAGTGATAAGTGATTAGCATTGTTCAGGCTACTAATCACTTATCACTAACCGCTAATCACTTAACAAACCCTTTTGTCGTCCATTTCATACTGTACCAGCGTTTTACGAAGATGGCTCCACGGATGTTCTCGTCCAGCAAGAAGGCGACCCACATACCGCAGATTCCCCACTCCAGAGGGATACCGATGATGTAGCCCAAGCCGACGGCAACGCTCCACTGAACAACCAGACCGACATAGAAGGGGTAGGTGACATCCCCGGCGGCACGCAAGGCATTTGTTGCGAAAATATTGATGGGACGTCCGATTTCAAGAATGACGTCGATGATGAGGATGGTGGTTCCGAGCCGGATGATTTCTTCATTGGTGGTAAGCCAATGGAAGATCGTGTTTCCGAATATAGCAAGGATGGTGGAGAGTATAACGGTGATCATGACGGATTTCTTCATAACATATTTACCCATGAGGAAAGCGGCATGAGGTTTCTTTTCTCCGATGAGATGCCCGATGCAAATGGCACCACCCTGCGCCATGGAGATGCTGAACAGATAGGCAAACATGATGATATTGACACAATAGGTGCGTGTGGCAAGAGCTTCGACTCCCAGCATATTGATGAAGAAGGTAATCACTACTTGCGAAGAACTGTAGGAAAGTTGTTCGCCGGCGGAGGGAAGGCCGATTTTCATCAGGTTCTTTAGCTCTATCCATGGGAACGGGCGGAAATAGGCAACGGGGAAGCGGTGGATATGTTTGCGAAACAGGATAATGAATAAAAGTATCATAGATACACCCCGGCTGAAAGCAGTAGAGATGGCAGCTCCTTCTACGCCGAGCTCGGGAAAACCAAAGCGACCGAAGATGAGTGAGTAATTACCTATTATATTTAGGATATTGACAACAACGGTTACTAACATTGGATAAATGGCTTTGTTGGCACTGCGCAGGGAGGCGGAAAGCGTTAATGAAATGGCTTGGAAGAAGGCAAACGCGCCTACAATACGCATATAATCCATGCCGTCAGTCATCAGTTCGGAAGTCAGTCCCATCAGGCGCAGGATAGGTCCGGCACCAAAGAAAAGGAGCAGGCTGACGGATACGCCTACCACTATGTTCACAAGGATTGAAACACCGACCACTTGCACTACTTTCTTTTGCAGGCGGGCACCGAGATATTGGGAGCAAAGGACGGAAGTTCCGAGATTGATGACCTCGAATACGAGAAAAGTGAGCATGATAATCTGGTTGACCACCCCTACAGCCGCAACACTACTATCGGAGTGGCGACTCAGCATAATGGTATCTACAGCACCCAGCATCATAATGAGCAGAGTTTCTATAAAAATAGGGGCGGCAAGTTTGGCAAGCCTCTTTTTTAAACTTTCCTGATGTATCATTTCGTATGTGTTTGAGACACGGTGATGAAAAATCGCGCAAAGGTACGCAAAGGGAAGGATAGGGGAATTGATATGAGTCAATTTTCAGGGGCACCGCATCAAAATTAATTCGTTTCGGTATAGTAATGAGCTAAATGCTGATAATGATTTAGGCGCGGATTACGCGGATTACACGG
>OGQJ01001067.1_pt1 | contig 26313 bp, 22 predicted proteins | sample 1553161 | NCBI WGS metagenome assembly OGQJ01 (sample SAMEA2579923, study PRJEB22360) | human gut metagenome | biome: human gut; feature: human-associated habitat; material: faeces | place: Denmark | collected 2008/2010 | reverse complement strand
CTCTGCATCACAGGATAATTGATTGTCGTGCCGGCAATGGAAATCCAACCGACCATATCCTCATTCTGTAAATACAATTCCTGATACTTGGCAAGCACATCTTCTCCCTCGCTGACAGCGGCATCGTCTGGCACGGTTTCATCCGTAGGAGCCTGCTCTACCATCTCGGCAATCTCCTCAAAGGCTTCCGTCTGCTCGTCCACCTCTGCATAGTAATGATAAATGCGGAAGCCGCAAAAAGCCGCCGTACTTAACAGGCACACGGCGGCTACAACACAGATAATAGATTTATAATTCTTCATAGGTTTTTCCTTTCTTATCTTGAAATTTCTGTCTGTTTTCTGGGAGCAGGAAGCTCCCTGCAATATTCGGGGTATCTGACCTTGATACCCTCCATAAAGTAGGGAGCAAACTCACAGCAGAACAATTCATCTGGCGTGAAATACCGTTCCCGCCCTTCCTCTGCATACCCGTTCCAAAGGTTAAAAGCAAGATGGCAGACCTTGACTGTTCCGCTTGTCTGCCAGCCGCCGTGCATACCCTCTGGCTCGATGCAGTCCTCCTTGAAATTGAACATCTGGTTGATGTTTGCCCTCGTTTCTGAAGCGATACCCATTACATAGAAAAATGCCCTATGATAACAGTCGTTCACTCTGCATTTCATCATATTTTCCAGAAAGAAATCACGGTGAGCCGTATCACGGAATTTAATATCAGCCATAAAAGACCTCCTTTCTTAGACCTCACCGAACTTGGTCGTCATCAACTTGTAAAGCTCGGTATTGCGTGGGAACTTGTTCACAAATGGTACAAGAGAGCTGCCAACTTTGAGTAATCCCTGTCCTGCACCGACATTCGTGATATAGCTCATCTGAAGGTCGGAGATATTAAGGAGCTTGGCAAGCTCAAGTCTGTCCGTAGATGCTTGGTTAAGCATAATGATAAATTCGCTGTTAGCAAGCATCGTCCTTGCCGTATGGCTCTGCAAAAGGTCGTCCACATTCTGCGTAATACCCGTACAGTACGCACCGTATTTACGCACACGCTTCCAGAGGGTAAAGAGGAAGTTTGCAGAGTATTCATGCTGAAAGAGCAGATAGATTTCATCAATGAAAATAAAGGTGTTTCTGCCTTTGGCTCTGTTCTGTGTGATACGGTTTAAGATACTGTCAAGCACGACAAGCATACCGATAGGCTGTAACTGCTTGCCCAAATCCAGAATGTCATAGCAGATAAGACGGCTGTGGGTATCAACATTCGTGTGCTTTGCAAAGGTGTTGAGCGATCCGTCCGTAAACAGCTCAATCGCAAGGGCGATTTCCTGTGCTTCTGGCTCATTCTGTTTTAACAGCTCCTCACGGAAGTCCTGCAAGGTGGGCGGCGTTCCCATATAGTTGCCCTGCTGATAATAGCGGTACACGCTTGCCGTACAGCGGTCAATGATGGATTTCTGCTTTGCTCCCAAGTTCGTGCCACCGATGAGCTGTTCGCAAAGGGATAAAATAAACTCCGATTTCAGAATGACAGGGTTTGCACCGTCACCGTAATCGGAGTTCATATCCATAGCATTGATGTGATTTTCACTTGTCGCAGAGATATGAATAACCTCTCCCTGCATTGCTTTCACAAGCGGCGAATACTCACGCTCTGGGTCTATAATGAGAACATCGGCGTTGGGGTCGGTCAGAATGATATTCGTCATTTCCTCCTTTGCCGTAAAGGATTTACCTGCACCTGACACACCGAGGATAAAGGAATTACCGTTCAACAGATGGCGGCGGTTGGCGATAATCATATTTTTGCTGATAACATTCTGTCCGTAGTACACGCCGTCCTTATGGTAGATTTCCTGCACACGGAACGGGATAAACACCGCAAGGCTCTCCGTTGTCAGGGTACGCAGGGCATCAATCTTTCTTACACCAAAAGGCAGAGCCGTGTTCAGCCCGTCCATCTGCTGATATTTCAACACCGCAAACTGACAGAGGTGTTTTCTGGCTGTCGTGAGCAGGGCTTCGGTATCATTGTCAAGCTGCTCTTTGGTATCTGCGGTATGCACCATCGTCAGCACGGCAAACATCATTCTCTGGTCACGGGTCGTCAAATCGTCCAGAAATTCCTTGCTTTCCTTTCGCTGCTGTTCAAGGTCATAGGGAATGACCGCCGAAAAATTGTTGTTCTGGTTTTGCTTTCTCTGCCAGTTCGTGATATTGGTTTCCACGCCGAGCAGTCGGTTTTCCACCTCACGCACGGCTTCGTCCGTGGGAACGGGTACAACATCAACCGAGAGCATCATATTACGATTCAGCTCACAAAGCTCCGCCACCATACTGTCTTTGATATAAGCGGCGTATTCTCTAAGGAAAATTACACGCCCGTACCTGTCACCCATACGGAAGTAGTCCTTTTCAAACTCAAAGGTATCGGGGCAGATGAAGTCCTTAAAATCGTGACCTTTCCGCATCGTCTGTGACATATCAAAACGGAACGCCGTTTCCTCTCCTGTGCGGTAGAAGTCGTGAAAGATACGGAGCTTTTCTTCCGCTTCAAGCTCTACGCACCGAGAGCCGAGTCTGGAGAAATGGGCGATAAGGTCAGTACCCACACGGGCAAAGTAGTTCCGTGCTTCCTCAATGTTCTTTTTGCAGACCGATACCGTTACATATTTGTCCTGCACAATGGAATTAGCCCCCGTTGCCTTATCAAGCAGCATCTTGTTGTATTCCGTGCGGTACTTATCCAGACCGTCATCGGACATAGGAATAAGAATGGTCTGCTCAAAATCCGCTTTGTTGAGCCTGCGGTTATTGATTGTGATTTTCGTGGTCGCACCGCTGTCGAGAGCGTTGAGAAGCTCCGAATATTCAAGGAACATTGCTTCCTTGTCCTCACGGCTTGCCACGGTATAGTTTATATCCTCAAACTTAAAGGTCTTTGCGTATTTGTTGCTGCCGACAAGGAAAATACCGTCTGCCCAGATAGTCTTTATCGGGATAACGCTTTGCACCGATTTCGGCACAACAAATTTTTCCTTGTCCTGCTTGAACAGATTTTTAAGCGTTTTTAACATCGTCTACCTCCTTACGCTTTTTTGCTTTCTTTGGTTTCTTCTGTGCTTTTGCCCTTTGCTTCTTTGGCACGGCAGGCAAGCCCTTTTTGTGGGCTTCAATGGTCGACTTCAACGCTTCGTAATAGAGATTGTCGGGCAAAAATACAATTCTTTTCGGCATCAAAAATTCCGACTTTATCCACGCCCAAATAAACTGCTCGGCGGTCATACCGTTGTATTTGATAAAGCCCATAGCCGCAAAAGGGAACGCACCTAAGATGCACACCCAACTGAGCGTTTCCGTTCCAAAATGCGGGCGGAGCAGAAAGAATAAGCCAACAGCCACGCCGCAGGCAAGGACAGAAAAAATGAACTGCCTGAGTGACAGTCCGAAAAACATACTCTCCGTGTAGTTACGGATTTCTTTATTTATCTTGACTTCCAAAATAGCACCTCCCTTACAAGCCCATCATTTCACGGACAACACGGTCTGCCATTTTGACCGCACCGACCAAGACGAGCATATTGAATACAAGCTCCCCGACATAGCTCCATACCATTGTGACCGCCGCCGCATCGGGATTGACCGCAGGCGGTGTCGCTGCAAAGAGCGAAAAGATGATGCAGGCAAGCACTATGATTGCACCCTCCAAGCATACGGCAGCGTATGACTTGATAAAGCTCTTGCCGACGCTCTGGCTCGGCTCTCCTGCAAAGGCAGAAAGAGGAACAGGGGCGATTGCGGTATAAAGGTAGAGTTTGAAAAATCTGCCGTACACCGACATTATCATAATGAAACTGAGTACCGTAATGAACAGACCGCCGATGAGCGTGACCGCCCACAATGGGATGCTCTCGAAAAAGCCGCAGTCCTCAACGGCGGTCACGATTTCCGAGGGCAAGACGGTCTGTGCTGCCGTTCCAAAGCCTGCGGCGTTCATTATGGTAGAGATAACGCCCTGCACAATCTTAAACAGAGCCATCATCAGCTCCAGACCATAAGTGACTGCACCTTTGGCAAGGGCAAATCGGATAAAGAGTTTCAATGCGTGTTCGGGTTTCTTCACTTCTGCAAAGTTGCCGCAGGTACGCATCACGCCTACGACAAAGAACAGCACGAGCAGGGCAAGCCCGATAGCCTGCAACGCACCGTGGATATTTACAATCACATTCCATATCGTACCGCCCTTGAATTGCTCTGGGGATTGGGTAACGAGCTGCCATATTTCAGCTAACTTCTCATTCCAAGTATTCAGGGCGTTCTCCAAGTTCTGTACGACCCAGTTATCAGACATTCGACCACCTCCTTGTTAAAATTGGGCATATCGGGCAGCCCACGAAGTGATCTGCGCGATATGCTCTGTCTTTTGTCCTCTGGATATGAGAATTTAGCCTGTGATGAGCGTTAAAATCTCCTTTGCAAAGGTAATGACTACGCCGCCTGCAAGGGTCAGAAAGCCGTTCGCTCTCTGGGACGGGTCGTGGGATTTGAGGGATAAGCCCACCTGCACGATACCGAAGCCGAGCATAATCATACCGACAGCCCTTACCAGACCAAAGATAAAATCGGAAAGGTTGTTTACGACCTGAATGGGGTCATTGGCGGCAAAGGCGGTAACGGAAGTGCCGAGTACAAAGGTCATTGCCATAACCGCAAGGCAGTAATAGCGGAAGCCCTTTTTGACCCTGCCCGTCATCAGCAGCTTGGTGGTTTCTTTCTTCTGGGTGTCCTTCTTGTTAAAAAACTTCATAGATAAATCCTCCTTTAGATGTTGAATATTTCTTCTAAGTCCTCCTCGGACAGAAGCTCATAGGATGTGCTGACTGCTTCAACGCTCTTTGCGTCCATCATCATAGCGTTGTCAAACACAAGGGTCGCAACCGCCTGTGTCGGCTCGCCGTGAACATAGGGCGGCTGACCTCCGTCGGCAGTCAGATTTACATTGGGGTGCTTTAAGATGTCATACTTAAAGTCCATAACAGGTCGTTCGCCACGCACAAAAAGAAGTGCGTAGCGGTTATCAAGCATACGCACTTCATCTGGGGTCATCAGCTCACGCCCTGACATCTGGTAGTTGGTGGAATAGTTTCCACTACGACCAGAGCTTTTCCCGTAGGTGTTGGTATCAATGGTTTCCTTGCCTAAAAGCTCTGACACATACTTGTGGGTGCTTTGCTCGTTGCCGCCCAGATACAAAAACTCATCGCAGTTGCCCACGATGCTTTCCCATTGCTTTTCAAACAGGGCTTTTAGCTGTGCCAGATTTTGCAGAATGATACTGACCGACACGCCACGGGAACGCATTACTGACAGTATCTTGTCAAAATCGTCTGGCAGGGAAACATTCGCAAACTCGTCCATAATAAAATGGCAATGCACGGGCAGGCTACCGCCGTACTTATGGTCTGCCAGATAGAAAAGTTGCTGAAAGAGCTGCGTGTATAAAATCGACACAAGGAAGTTAAAGCTCGTATCGTTGTCTGGTATCAGGGCGAATAAAGCGACTTTCTTTTCCCCCAGACTTGGCAGGTCAAGCTCATCGGTGGCGGTAAGCCCTGCAAGGCTCTCCAGATTGAATTTTTCAAGCCTTGCGGCAAGGGTTATCTGGATACTCTTTAAGGTCTTAGCCGAGCCTGAATGATAATCCCTGTAATACTTGAGGGCGATATGCTCTGGGTTTACCATCTCCAGACGGTCAAAGAGTTCATCAAGAGGGCTTACATAGCTGTCATCGTCCTCACGCACTTCGCCTGCCCGTAAAAGCTCCATAACCATCGGGAAGTTTTGTTCCTCTGGCGGTGCTTCATATTTGAGATAGAATACCAATGCCAGAAGTAGCATACTCGCCGCCGTATCCCAGAACGGGTCTTGCGACTGGCTTCCTTTGGGCGTGGTCGCCTTAAAGAGATTGGTCACAAGCCTTTGCACATCATTGTCGTTCCGAAGATACACAAAGGGATTGTAACAATGGCTGCGGTGCATATTGATAAGGTCAAGCACACGCACTTCATAGCCTTTCTTTTCAAGCAGACCGCCAATATCACGGACGATTTCGCCCTTTGGGTCAAGCACCACAAAAGAGGTGTTGCATTGCATAGCGTTGGGCTTGCAAAAAAACCTTGTCTTACCCGCACCAGAGCCGCCGCAAATCAAAATATTTAAGTTTCGGCGGTGCTTCTTTCCGTCCAAGCCGATACGCACATTCTGGGTAAGCAGCTTGTTCTCGGACGGGTCTTTATCTCGGTACTTCTTGTTGAGAGTACCTGTATTGCCCCATTTTGCCGAGCCGTGTTCCTCCCGCCTGCGGTAGTTCCTGCGTGTGGAGAAATAGATGCCGATGCCCATACCGTAGGCAAGCAAAAAAATAAGGACAGTCTTTACGCTGTCCTCACACACCGTTATGGAAAACGGATTATTTACTGCCACGGATAAGCCGCTGACTATCTCCACAATGCCGCCGCTGACATAGGGTGCTGTCAGCAGGGCAAGCCATACAACAGGAACGATGCCGCAGATAGAAAGGATTAAGCCCGTCTTTTGGTCGTTATCGTTCCTCATTGCACCTGCACGGAATGACCCTGACCTTTTTTGTCGGGGCGTTCGCCACCTTGTCAATCAGCTCGTCAACAGGGTCGGTGGGGCGTTCCTCCTGCAACTGCCGTGTACGCAAGGTGTTCAAGGCATTGATAACGATATTCTTGTCGTACTTGTCAAGTGCGATGTGGTATCGTTCTTCTTTCATAGGCTGCACCTCCGATTAGCGTTCCTGCTCTTTGTTCTTCGGCGGCTTGTTCTTTTCAAGGCTTTTAAACATATCGCTCTGGATTTCGCCCAGAACATCACGCATCGAGCCAAGCTCGCCTTTGAATACCTGCGTGTCCATTTCCGAAAACTCCCTCGGAAGCCTGTCAAAACTGAAACCTCTGGTGTCCACGCCGTAACGGGTGCTGACCATATAGGCAACGCAGAAGGATTTGAAATCGGAAGCATCACGGCTCTCGTTATGCTTGAAATCGAAAACCGCCACCGACACTTCCTTTGCCATACTCACAAAGAGCTGTTCCTCCGTAAGCCCTGTCTTAATGAAAATCGTCTGCTGTTTACTGTCATAGTAGGCAGGAATTTCAAGGTCGGCAACGGGAACAAAGGGAACGGGGCTTGCATCAATCATAGCCGATACAAGCTCACGCATCGTTTTCGGCTCTTGTGCCTGCTGTCTGTCCTTTGCCGATGTTTCGGAAATATCATAGACCACCTTTGCGTTGTAGCCCACCGCTTTCGTACCGTCATCACGGGTGTACTCTTTGCTTGGCTCAAGGATAACGATTTTCTGTGCGTCCTTGTTCACATAGACACGGCTCTGCTTCCAAGCGTTATAATCTTTGAGCTGTGTCGCTTCGGGCATCTGTGCCGATACCAGAACGGCGTTCGCCACCGAGTAGCGGTCAAAACGCCCCTGCACATCAAGATACTGGCGGAAGCTCTCGCCGTCTGCCATCATCTCGGAGCAGGTGTTGTCAATCAGCTCATAAGCTTCCTGCCGTTGTGCCTGCTTCTGGGCAGCCCATTCCGCTTTGTCAAAGGGCTTGCTGCCGTCGCTGAATACATCATAAATACTCATACTGTTTACCTCGTTTCTTTGGATTTTGGTTTCCTTTTCCGTTTCTGGGGCTGTTTATGCTCCGTCTTGCCTGCGGGCGGCTTCTTCGTCCTGTCAGAAGCGGGGCTTTTGTCCAGGGCAGAAGAAGTATCTGCTTCCTGTTCCTTTCGGCTCTCCTTGATTTTCCGCAGTTCCTCTTTGACCGATGGTTTTTTCTTAGTCATAGTAGCCCCCTCTGCGGATTTCTTTGGCTGCTCTGAGGTAGGCTCGGACAGAGGGGATTTTTCGGTCTTTGCCACCGAGGGGTTTGGGGCATTTTCCTCCTTTTGGATTGGCGTACCCATCAGGGCATCTAAGAGCTTGTCTTTCTCTGCCTTGTCCTGTACGCCGACGTCTGGCTCTGACTGACCTGCCTTTTCGTCTTTGGCTTTCTCCACATCGGTCACAACAGAAGCCGTTGCTTCCGATGCCAGTTTGAAGCGTTCCGCAATGCGGCTGATTTTCGATGCGTCCTCCGCACGGGCAATCACATCAACCTCCGCATTAGGGTCTTTGTTCTTACGGTCTGCAAGGACACAATAAAGAACGCCGTATTTTTTCGCTTCCTGCGTAAACTTCTTCAGGTCGCTGTTCCTTACGGTAAATACCTTTAACTCCTTGCCAGAACGGAGCATATTCGTAAGCCTTGCCTTGCCCTTTGTTTTCTGCTCCTCCTTGAGAATGGAATACAAAAGAATTGCGATATTCTTCGCACCTGCACCTGTGATTTTGGCAGCGACCTCAAAGCCCTCCAAGCTCATTCGGACGATTTGTTCTGCCGCTTCGCCGCCTGTGTTCATTCGTCATCAGCTCCTTTCCTTGCTGTTCATCTGCCCGTATGGTTGTTAGCTTTTCTTTGAGGGTATCGTTACGGGCTTCGATGCCCCCGCATAGTCTGACCTCCTTCCGTAAGAATTTCATTCTCTCCGTAATTTCCGTAAGCCGAGCCTTGACCGCTTCTTTTTCTTCGCCGCCTGATTTGCGAGATTTGGAATACAGTTCCTTTCGCTGTTCGGTAAGCTCCGACATTTCCATTTCCAGAGAGCCTTTATATGACAAGAGCTGCTCCACCGTATCAATATGATTGCGGCAGAGCAGCCTTGTTTCCTGTGATATGGCTTCCATCTTCATCAGGTCATCTTTCAAAAGATAATGAAGCCTTGCATAATTTTGTTGTCTGCCTTTTGGCAGGATACCGAGCCTGTAACAGTAGTGGAGATACAGCCCTCGCAAGCCACCGATTTTCTTCGCATTTTTGAGTGAGCCGTTCACACGGAAAACCTGTACGCTCTTTTGCGGCTCGGCAAATCTGGAAAATTTTACGGCATAGGAATTTTCCCTGATACGCTCCGTAATCCTCTCGTTGGTGTAATCCTCTCCGAGCTTATATAATCGCTTTGGGCGTTTCCAACCTTTGCCGATTATCGTCCAGTATTTGCGGTTGGGGTCAAAGCTCACACGGTAGCCCATCTCTGCCATCTGCCTGTCAAAATCTTTGAGCGTAAAAGATTTGCTGACAGCTTCGTCCACCGCCTGCCGAGCCACATTATCCCTTGTGGGCATACCGTTCTTTTCAGCCTGATACAAAGCATAGGGTTTCTTTTTTCCGCTTGGGTGTTCAATAACAGACAAAGCGTACTCCCTGCAAAGCTCATCGGAGCGTTGACGGAGCAGCCGCAGGTTGGCTTTATTATCGTGGTAGTGCTTCCCGTCCAAAAAGGAAACAGAGTTTACAACAAAGTGGTTATGCAGGCACTCGGTATTTAAGTGGGTGGCAACGATGACCTGAAACCTGTCGCCCCACATCTTTTCGGCAAGTTTTACGCCGACCTCGTGGGCAACCTCTGGCGTGACCTCGCCGTGCTTAAAGCTCTGGAAACCGTGATAGCAGACAATCTCGCTTTCATCGTTCCACTCAGCTTTGGCAACCATCATTTCCTCTCTGGCGGTGGCAGTATCGCAGTTGACCCCTGTGACGAAAAACCGCTTTTCCGTCTTGTCCTTGTTGGTTGCATACTCCATTACATCGACCAACGCCTGCAAGTCGGTTTCAGTGTATTTGGGGTTTGCGGTCTTTTCTGGGTTTTCGGCATAGTCTATCGGGTGGTCGAGCCTGCCTTTTACATCCCAGATTTCACACACCGCCATTAAGATACCTTTCGGGGAAGCAGATATTTTTTACGGACATCAAGCTGAAAATCGTGCCACTTCCTTGCTTCCTCACGGAGCATCGGCGTGTCGATAAAGTTCAGGGCGTTTGCTTTGGCGGCAAGCTGATTGATACGGTTGCCGATGGCAGACAGCTCACGCATTATCCTGTAAAATTCGGGGTCGGGCTTTTCGCAGAGCTGATAGCCCTTTACCATTTCTCTAAGGAACGCTTCTTTTGAGCGACCCGATTTTCGCACAAGCTCATAAAGATACTCGGCTTCCTCCTCGTTAAGACGGAAAAGTATCTGGACGCTTCGCTTTCTCATTTTCCAATCCCTCCTTTTTGGAGAGCCTGTTAATCTGCAAGCAGCACATCAGCACAACACCGACCAGACCGCCGAGCATTGTGCCGATGGTAAAAAACAGAAACTCACTCATTCTTAAAAACTCCTTTCTCATATCGGGGTATTAGGGGCAGCCCCCTAACAAGCGAATTTGGTATCCAAAGACTTTTGGATAATCAAATTCAGTGCTTGGTAAGACATTACTTAGTCCTCGTCCTCCAGACGGCACTCTCCACACATCGGGCAGAAGTACGGACAGTCCGAACATTCCTCGTGCTTCAGACATTCGTCCTCGTCCTCATCATCGGCTCTGTTTTCTGCCGTTCTTTCCTCATCGGCTTCCTGAATATCGGCTTCTCCGTAATCAAAATCATCGTCAGAAAAGTCGATAAGGTCGGTATCACAAAGAATAATCCTTACCTTTTCCGCCGCCTGTTCGGGGCTGTCGGCATAAACGGCAATGGTCTTTTCATAGTGTCCTGTCAGAGTTACATCATACTTTTTCAATGGTTAAATCCTCGCTTTCATTCTTAAAATCTGTTGTGGTTTGATTGTTTTCTTGGGGCAATATCAGCAGACAATCAACGGGCATCACTCCTTTCGCGGCTTGAAATCGGTCTTGCAATCCCCAGATAGGACAATAAAAAATCGTTGAAGTCCTTGCCGACAGGCGGAGGATCATCAACGATTTGGTAGTCTTTCTGCAACAATTCTTTTAAGGTGGCAGTACAAAGCCTGCCTGTCTTGTCGTTATCCAGATGCAGAAAGATAGTCTTAATATGGGGATTGGCGTTCAAAAATGTGGTTAGTGCTATGGGGATTTTGCTGTCTTTTATCTCTTTCTTAGGCTGATACACACCCGAAAGAGAGAGCAGATTTTCTGATTTGTAGTCCTTGCCCTCACACTTTAGATAGGTAGCATAGGACAATAAATCAATGGCGGCTTCAAATAAATGCACCGAAGTTACGGGTTTATCTGCCAGAAGTCGGAACGAATACCGCTTGTCGCTGCCCGATGCATCGCCCTTAAAAGAGCTGCCTATCGTGCTGCGGTAGGCGGCATACTTGGGCGTTCCGCTTTCGTCCTTGCCGACAAAAACGGCATTGTGGTACTTAACGCTTTCAAAAATCGTACTGTCTGCAATGCAGTCCTGTATGATTGAAAGGTCAATCCCACGCCCGAAAAGGTAGTCGGTCACTCGGTTACAATCACGGTTTCTCGGTGGCAGGAGCAATACCTTTGGCTCATCTTTGGGTACGGAAACAGGCGGCGGCTTCCAGTCTGCCGTAATACCTGTGAGTATTTCCACGGCTTCCACAAAACTGTACTCCCTGACCTTAATGAGATAATCAAGGGCAGAAACACCGCCGAAACCTCTCGACCACCAATACCACTTGCCGTTGGAAATCTTCAAGCTGTCGTGTTCTTTCGTGCAGTAAACATTGCCCGCCACACGCTTTAGGTTGCTTGGCTCATACCTCTGCAAGTAAGAAAGCAAGTCCATCTGCCGTGCCTGCTCAATCACGGCAGGGTCAAGCTGCACATAAGGTCGGTTACTTCTCATTCAATAAAATCACCTCCTGAAATAGAAAAAGCCGAGGGGCTTTCGATTAAGAAAACTTCTCGGCTATGTAATGCATTAAATAATTTGTATTGGTCGAGCAATGCTATCGTCCTCATTTATCAACTTTCCTGCAATATATTTTTCAAATATACCAAGCGATAAAAATGTGACTATTTTATCTGTGTCTTGCAATTCTAACTCTATCGGCTTAGATGACAAAAAGATAAGATGTACCGATATATTTTCATCAACGCCAATAAAAGATTTTATTTTATCTGGCTCCGACATAACGAGGTCGTATCTACGCCTGCAATGGTCATAATATCCATCTTTTTCAAACAATTTTTTATAATCTGTAACCAGTCCACTTGAATTTAATGAGTCAGAAAAATACTTAGCTTCAATCAAAAACAATTCTTTGCTTTGTTCGCTGTAATACACAACATCAAAATCGCCATAATTTATATCTCTTTCGCCAAAAATCCTTTGGTATTTTACATCTTTTTCATCAATTTTAGGAGTATAAACATCATTGAGCATTTCTCGAATTTTATCAACCAAAATATCTGAAAGTTCTTGATTTCTACTATTCATAGCATTTGAAAGGTGGTCTGATTTATTTGTATAACACATACCCCCGTTACTAAAATATGATACCCATAACTGCTTCGCCTGCTCTGTAGCCCCATATGAAATCAAAACATTTCCATCTTCAAGACCTATAAATGGTCTTAACTCGTGGCGTTCTTTATTCGTTCCCATTACCCAGATAATATCTTCATTTTTTCTTAATTGCTGCTTAACTTTTGCCTTTGTCAATACAAAGCTTTCATAAAAGGCATTACCGTCTATTTGGGGATTAGTATAATTCTCCACCAAATAAATAAAGTATTCTTTACTTATAACAGTAAGAGATTTATCATCTCCACGTAATATATCATCTTGAAAACTTTTGATTGCTGCTAAAAATAATAAAAATTCAACACCATAAGTTTTCAAAAAACCTTTACCAAAAGAGGTATCATTTGCATCTGGAGTAAGGGGTTTTTCAACCAAAATATTTTGATTACCTGCTATTGCAGTATTGAAAAAAATTATTGGATGGTACTTTAATATTTCAGCAGGAGTGTTTCTTTCTGGAATAATCTTTAATCCATAGAACAATTCTTGTCCTGTGTTTTTAGATAAAGTCAAAAGTGAAACTCCTTGTGAGGCAAAACCATATAAATACAAATCAATCATTAAATCTATATCCATTGAAAAGCCTCTGTCTTTTGCTTTTGACATTGTATCAATATCATGTTGATATAAAATACCGTTTTCAATCCAAATATTACAAGAATCTATTATAGTTCTCATAATATCTCTGTTCTCAATGAAGGTATCAATTACACTTGGATTATCAATATTTAGCTCTGAGAGTTTAACTCTCGCTTCCTTTTCGCTCAAATAAAAAGAATGAACCTCATCAAAGATATAGTAAAGTTTCATAAGCATATCATAAGAGTTTTCATTTTTAAGGCGGTAAAGAATACGCTCCTGTATTGTTGAAACAATATTAAGCAACAGTTTGATAGCCTTGTCACGCTCTGTGATTTCTATTTCACTCTTTCCAAAAAATTCTTCAAATCTATTTTTTAACTTTTTATCTGAAACTCTCATACATCGCCAAAACGGTCTTGTTTGAAAAAACATACACATACATCTAATCTCCTATACATATTTATAAATTCATTATACTTCTTTTATATGAATTTTTCTACCTCTCGGCTATGTAAAAACGGCATCAGCTTTACGCCAATGCCGCCTTTGCTCGGTTATAAAATCCCTGCCTTTTTCAAATACCCTACGCTGTCGTAGCAGCCACGGAAGTAAACCGACTGCATCTCCATATCGGTCAGCCTGTTTTTTAACTCCGTTACTTTGATAACAGCGGCACATTCCTCCTTTGTAAGTTCTGCCGCCTGTTCCGCATCGAACACACCCAACACTTTCGGATACTGCTGATACAGGCTCTCAATCTCGTCCTGAATGGCTTTGTATTCCTCATTCTCTTTAGAAAGATTGGCAACAACAGAGCTTAGATATTCGTTGAATATATTGCTGTGGGTATCTACAAAGGTTTCAAATCTAAACGCTCCAGACATCGTTTACACCTCCGACTTGTAGCTATCTGACCTTATTATACTGCCCAGAGTAGGGCAATACAAATCTGCAAATGACTTTATCGCTCCCGATTTTCACATTTTCTTTCAGGTGGCTCGTCGCTTTGCTCTGGTTCGGCATCAAGTACGGCAGGGTCTTTCTGGTCTAAATTCAATTCGATATTCAGAGCGTTCAGCCGTTCCGATTTTTCTTTCAGTTCATCTTCAAAGGCAAAGGGCTTTTGTACCTCAACCTTTGCGGTTTCAAACTGTGAGATAGTTTCCGTTCTTTTGGTCTTGGCAGCTTCCAATCTGACAGGGAGCTTTGCAAACTCGTTCTCAATTCGGGTCAGGTTTCCCAGAGGGTCAGAGCCTAAATCTACCTTGTACTTTGCCTTTCCGCAAAGGTTAAGACAATAGTGGGCATTGACCGTATCATAGAAAACTTCCATTTTGAAGCCACGGTAACTGCCGATTTCGGTAGGTGCGGACAGCGGATATTCCTTACAGATAGCAATTAACATTTCGCCTGCGGCTGCCTTTTCGGTGTACTTAATCCCCCGCAGGGTCATCGGACAGAACTTTTCCTCACCCTGCGGCTTGTTCTGCTCGGCAAGAACGGTATCAGCTTCATAGCAGACAATACGCTGCTCATACTCCTTAATGGTCTGCGGAAAGTATTTGAGCATCCTGTCCTCAAGGTCGTAATGTTCGGAAAGGTAGCTTTGTTTCAGCACTTTGAGCTTGGAAACCTGAATGTCCAAATCCATTTTTTCCTTAAAACGCTCATCGCCTGTGGCAAGCATTTTGACCTCCGCAAAGGACAAAGCAACCTCGTCCACATCTTCGGCAGAACGGACAGGGCTTTTACTCGTCATTATCTGGCTGATAAATTTCTGCTTGCTCTCCACAAGCTGATAGAGGTAGGCATCAAAGGTCTGCTCGGTCACATAACGGTAAACCTCAACCTCTGGAAACATATTTCCTTGCCGTTCAATACGTCCTTGACGCTGTTCAAGGTCAGAGGGTCGCCACGGACAGTCGAGATTGTGAATGGCGATAAGCCTGTCTTGAACATTCGTGCCTGCTCCCATTTTCGGGGTAGAGCCTAACAATACACGCACTTCGCCGCTTCTAACTTTGCCGAACAGCTCTTTTTTCTGTGCATCGGTGGTGGCTTCGTGGATAAACCTTATCTGCTCGGCAAGAACGCCACGGGCGATGAGCTTTTCCCGAATATCGTCATAGACATTAAATGTGCCGTCATTCTTCGGGGTAGACAAGTCGCAGAATATGAGCTGCGTTGCCCTTGTGTCGGCGTGTTCCTCCCAGATACGGTAGACATTGTCGATACAGGCGTTGACCTTGCTGTCTGGGTCATCAGGCAGCATCGGGTCAATCATTCTCTGGTCAAGAGCGAGTTTACGCCCGTCATTCGTGATTTTGAGCATATTGTCGAGGTTCGGCTCAACAAGCCTTGCCCGTACTTTCTCAGCTCTCTTGGCAAGCCCCGCCACCATTTCGGTCTGTATCTCGCTCGGCTTTGTCTTTACATTGTGGTAATTGACCTTTGGCACGGGGAGCTTTAGCATATCGGCGGTCTGTATATCTGCCACCTCACGGAACATCAGCATCAGCTCTGGAAGATTAAAAAACTTGGCAAAGCGTGTTTTCGCTCGGTAATTCGTGCCTTCAGGTGCAAGTTCCAGAGCTGTGACCGTTTCGCCAAAAGTGGAAGCCCAACTATCAAAGTGCTGCAAACCGTTCTGTACCAAAGTATCATACTGCAAGTACCTCTCGACAGAGTAAAGCTCCACCATTGAGTTGCTGACAGGCGTACCCGTTGCGAATATCGTGCCACGATTTCCCGTGATTTTGTCCAGATAGCGGCATTTCATAAATAGGTCGCTTGACTTCTGGGCTTCGGTCTGGGCAATTCCGCCCACATTCCGCATCTTGGTATAGAGGTACAAATTCTTATAAAAATGGCTCTCGTCAATGAACAGGCGGTCTACGCCGAGCTGTTCAAAGTCAATAACCGTATCTTTACGCTTGGTATCATTGAGCTTGTCGAGCTTCGCTTTAATCCCTTTTCGGGTTTTCATAAGCTGCTTGACTGTGAACTGTTCGCCCTTGCTTTCCTGCACATCGTCAATGCCACGCTCAATATCATCGAGCTGCCTTTGAAGCTGTTCCCTCTGGCGTTCAATGCTCATCGGGATTTTTTCAAACTGGCTATGCCCGATAATGACCGCATCATAATCGCCTGTGGCAATACGGGAACAGAACTTTTTGCGGTTTCCCGTTTCAAAATCCTGCTTCCTTGTCACAAGGATATTGGCACTTGGATAGAGCCGCAGGTACTCGGAAGCCCACTGACCGACCAGATGATTTGGCACAACGAACATTGCTTTATTACATAGTCCGAGCCGCTTGCTTTCCTGTGCGGCGGCGACCATTTCAAAGGTTTTTCCTGCTCCTACCTTGTGGGCAAGGAGCGTATTCCCGCCGTAAAGGATATGGGCGATAGCGTTGACCTGATGGGGTCTTAGAGTAATCTCTGGGCTGATACCGCCAAAAGTGATATGGCTGCCGTCATACTCACGGGGGCGTACTGAATTAAAGGTATCGTTGTAGTACCTCACAAGGCGGTTTCGCCGTTCTGGGTCTTTCCATATCCAATCCTGAAACGCCTGCTTGATAACTTCCTGCTTTGCCTGTGCCGCCGTGGTTTCCTTTGCGTTGAACACCGCTTTTTTGTTGCCGTGTTCGTCATACACATAATCGAAGATACGGGTATCTCGCAGGTTTAAGGTGTCCTCAATAATGCGATAGGCGGAAGCCCTCTTTGTACCATAGGTGCTGTCCGCCTTTACATTTCCAATATCGGAGCTTTTGTTCTCAATAAACCAGTCGCCGTTCATCGGGGTGTAGCGTACCTTTAGCCTGCCCATTGCATAGCTTGACGGGGTTAATAGCTCCATAACAAACCGCTGAATATCCTCCTGCGGTATCCAAGTCGTACCCAGACGGACAGAGATTTCAGCCGCAGACAGGTCTTGCGGTATGACCTGCTTTAAGGCTTCCACATTGACCGCAAGCTCTGGGTCATTCTTTGCTGCGGCTTCGGCGGTTACGAGCTTCGCCCGTACATTCCCTGATAAATACTCATCGGCGGTCACATACCTTGCAGGCTCGGCGGCAGGGATACGGAAGATAACGCCCTGTAAATCAGCAATCAATTCTTCCTGCGTCTTACCCGTGAGCTGTTCCATAAAGGGTAAATCAACATGGGCTTTCTCCCCGATAGACAGGGCAAGAGCTTCGCTCGCCGTTTCCACGGAAGTGATTTCACGGTGGGGCTTTATCGTTCGTTTCGTAAACATATCCGCTTTCCGCTTGAAGTTTCCCTCATCGTCAAGCACCTCCAGAGAGCATAAAAGGAAGTAGCTCTCGTCTGAAGCAAAGGCAAGATAATTTCCTCGGCTGTTGATAAGCCCGTACTTTTTAGCAAAAGCATCATACAAGCGGTTTAGGTTTTCCTGCTCGGTCTGTATCATTTCCTCTGGGTAGTCCTCGGTCTGATACTCAATGAGCTTTCTCACGCAGTCACGGATTTCGATTAGCCCTTTGATACGGTTTTCGGCAGTCATAGATACCGCCGCAGGGGTCATAATGTCATTCTCACGGAAACAAACCTTGCCGTCCACCAATGCAAAAGAGAAATTCCGCACATTGGTGTCAGCAGGGATAACCTCGTCCTGCTCATCGGAGATTTCGTCAACCTCATTCTCATACTCTGGGATTTCTCCCTGAATGTTCTGGACAGCGTTGTGCAACAGCTCTGACAAAGGAATATCCTGATAGGCTTTACAGGCACTATCCATTCCAAAGCGGGTGCTTTCCATTTTCATTTCACCCAAAATCATCTCTGGGTGCTGCACAAAATAGCTGTTCATCGTAATGCCGTTTTCGGCAGTATCAAAGTGTACCCAATCTGGCTCGACATCAATCACTCGGTCACGCTTCTGCAAAAAGAGAATATCACTCGTGACCTTCGTGCCTGCATTTGCTCGGAAAGTGTTATCGGGAAGCCTGATTGCTCCGAGCAGCTCGGCTCTCTGGGCGATATACTTACGCACCTCTGGACTTGCCTTGTCCATTGTTCCCTTTGAGGTAATGAACGCCACCACGCCGCCTGTGCGTACCTTATCCAGAGCCTTTGCAAAGAAATAGTCGTGAATAAGGAATTTCTGGGCATTGTAGCGGCTGTCATTGACCTTAAAATCTCCGAAAGGCACATTGCCGATAATCACATCAAAGTGGTCGTCTGGCAGCTTCGTTTGCTCAAAGCCCTGTACGGCAATGTTCGCTTTCTGATAGAGTTGCTTTGCAATCCTGCCTGTGAGTTCGTCGATTTCCACGCCGTGGAGCTTGCTGCCTGCCATACTGTCGGGAAGCAGACCAAAGAAATTGCCTGTACCGCAGGACGGCTCTAAGATGCTGCCCTCAGAAAATCCCAGACGGTCAAGGGCTTCATACATTCCCTTAATCACAACGGGCGGCGTATAGAACGCCGTCAAAGTGGACTCCATCGCCGCACGGTATTCCTCTGGCGACAGGCTTGCGTAAAGCTCCTGAAACTCGTTTGCCCACGCTGCGTTATTCTCGTCAAACGCCATTGACAGACCGCCCCAACCAACATACTTTGAAAGGGTTTCCTGTTCTTCGGGCGTGGCAAGGCGGTTTTCAAGCTCCAGTTCGTGCAAGAGGTTGATTGCCGCCATATTGTTACGGAACTTTTCTTTTGCACCGCCTACACCTAAAGTATCCTCGGTAATGCGGTAGTTGTGCCGTAAAGCAGAGGGAACGGCAGACTTCTCAACTTTTTCTTCGGGCGGTAGCTCTGGCTGTTCCTGCTCCAAAAGACTTCGGATATAGCCGATTTTCTCCACACGGTTGATAGGGAAACCTACGCTATCCTTAAAAGTGATGTCACGCATCAACACATCGCCGCTGACTTTCCTAATGCTTTCAATGAGATAGCGGCGGTTATCTATGACGATTTCCTTGCCGATAAGGTCAGAAGTATCCTGCTCCTGTCTGCTTCGCTCTGCATCTTTTTTGGCGAACAGATTGATAATATTTTCGGCACTATTTAAGGTGTCTGCATATTCCTGTGCTTCTTCCTCAGTTTCAAAGGTCTGATAAATACCGCCTACATCATAATACTGTCCGTCTTGTCCCTCTGGTATGCTGTTATCCCGTATGATAAACGGGTCTGCAAAGGCATCGGAAGTCTGCTCTACGGTGTAATGGGGTACTGCACGGTTAGAAGCAACAGGTATGCCTTTTTCTTTCGCAAGCTCCTTAAAGTCTGACAGAGTATCCGCATCCATAACCATTCCGACCAACTCGCCGTTTTCATCAAAGTTCATCGCTTCATCAATCAGAAAATGGTAAAACTCCGTGCCTTGCCACCGATTTTCTTCGTCTCTCGCAACAATAACACCGTTTTCATCGGACAGACCAATATCGTCCATTTTCATCTGCGAAAGCACATCTCGCAGAATATCAATTTCCCTGTCTGTAACTGAGCGTGTTTCCTCGGCAGGGGCAAACCATTCCTTTTCAAAGGACATTATCTCGTCAAAGAGCTTTCTGTCCTCTGGGGTCAGGTCTTTATGCTGCTCCAGATACGGAATAAACACATCACGCCCCCACCGCAGGCTTTCCATCTGCTCACGGTAGTAATCCTCGCCCTGCCGTTTCCACTCTGGGATAAACGGGCAATTCGGTGTCAGGCAATAATCATAGAAATTCTTGATATGGGCAATCAAATCGCCCTCGCCGTCGCCAATATCAAACCGTCCGTCATAATGGAAATCCTCCCCGCCGATAGTAACGGTAATAGCAAAATCCGTCTTATGATACCAACCTATATTTTTATCGCCCTCACGCTCACGGTGCTGCTTTTCGTCCAGAACGCCGAGCAGATAATTACCGAGGGCAAAGCTCAAATCGGTGTAGCGGTCATTAAACTGCCTGTCATAAAAGGCAGGGTGTTCCGAAAAACCGATAGAAAACTGGATGCCGTCTGGCTTTTGTTCAGGCGGTGTTTCCTTTTTCTGCTTCTCGGTCACAACGACCTTTAAGTGGTCGTTGGCAGGGTTTTCCTTTAACTTTTTCTCAAACTCTGTCCGTCCATAGCTCTGACCTAAAATAGGGAACTGCTCGTTTTGAAGATATACGCTGTTATCCTCAATCGAAGTAACTACATATTTATCCGCACCGATATATACCACATCGTCCTCGTGGTAGAGGTAGCGAAGCGGATACAACTCCAGAAGCTCCTGCGAAAAACGCCACGCATTGCTGCGGCTGTAAACATCAGAAGTTTTACCCTGTACCAGAGCAAGGAAGTCAATGAGCTGCTGAACAGTAGCGGGGTCGCCTAAGTGCTGTTCCATCTGCTCGGCGGTCACATCGGCAAGGTCGTTTCTGTTTACATTTTCAAGCAGACCTTTTTCGTAACCGTCCAAGTCACGGATAAAATCGGATAGCCGCAAAGAGAGCGTATCCCGTTTATCAGCAGGGGGCAGGTCACGATGAGCATCAATAAATCTCTGCCTGTTCACTTTCTCCTGCGTGTCGATTTCATACTGCGGGGCTTCCACACTCTTTAGATATTCGGGATAGTGGTCTTTCTCTTTCTCATTCAGATAGCGGTTATTCTTTATCAACTCACGCAGCCGCTTTTCCACCTTGCTCCAAGAAAGGATAAGTTCGGGATTGGTGTATGAGCCGTGCTTTTCAATGTGGATACCTTTGCCATCGTGGGAATGACCACCCTTTGTTCCGTCTGGGTAATCGTGCGTACCGCCGCCAACACCGTATTCCTGTTTCAGAAAAGTAATGTTGGCTTTACTATCTTCATGCTTTCCAAACTGACGGTAGATACGGTACTTCCCATTTTGAAAACCGCTTCCCGATACCAGAACAGAGTCAATATCTTCCTGTGAAACAACAAAAGCAGAGGATTTTTCGTCCTCTGCTTCAGCTATCATTTCAATCTGCTCGTCTACGGTAGGGAGATTAGCCCTGACCTCGGTTTCATTGGCGATGCTTTCATCGGCGGGTTGTGACCTGTCTAATTGTAAATCAGCTCGGTCAGTATCACTTCCTCCGCCTGACTGCGGATGTTGTTCATCAGTCCGACCCACTGCATCGGGGCTTTCGCTTTCAGTTCCTCGGTCACGCCCTGTTCGGCTTGTAGCTGCTTCGTCAGAAGCTCCAACCGTTGTAGTGCCGTCTGCTCTGTCTTGTGCAGGTATTCGTTCAGCCTGCCCGTTGTCAGCAGGTTGAGGTAGGTCACTCTCTTGTGCTGCTCCAGATAATCCCTGTGCATCAAAGCGTATCTGCCAAGCGGAAGCTCTGGCTCTGTCGCTAATGTCAGGTCGGGAATAAGATAATCGCCCTGTTTGGTGTAAGTGATTTCGTTCATTGTATTTGCTCCTTTCGGGTTGTTCTCTGCCTATATCATACCGAGCCTGCGGTTTCGGTACAAAGGTGCGATTTTGGGTTTTCTCTGCCATTTGCACATCTCGGATAGTCAGGGAGATTTCCCTGAGTGCCATTTCCGCAATATCGCTCGTTGCAATACCGAGGGCGTTAATGGTGGCAGGGGTATTAAAATTGATAATATCCTGAAAATCCTCACGGTCAAAAAACTCGCCCGTGTCCAGACCGCAGCGGCTGATCAGCATAAAAGCAACGCTGTTTGCTGCCAGCCGCTTATATATGACCTCTACATTGAAATCGTCCAGTTCTTCTAAAAAGCTGTCCTTTGTGCAGTCCTTTAACTGTGAAAAATAATCTGGAAGATTGTCCTCAACAGCGTTCTTTGCCGTTTCCATTAAGACAGAAGCAAGGTCAGAGCCTTCCACCTCTCCAAACCTGTCCGAGAGCCTTTCCATAACAGCCTGCTCGTATTGCTCATTCATCTGCCATATCGGAACGGGGCGGCTGCCATAATACCCTTCGTGCGTATCTGACACATCAAAGTAATATTTCAGCGTGTTCCTGCGACCTTTCGGGTCAAAGACCGCTATGCCTTTGCTGTCCTTATTGACCCACCGCCGAAACTGTTTGTTCCAAGTTTCAAGCTGTGCCACGGCAACGGCATCAGGGCGTTGGGCATAGATTAGGAGCTGTTCGTCAAAGCGGCATTTATAGTTGCGGCAGGCGGCAGCTAAAAATCCCTGCCACGCCTGCGGATTTTTCGCAACGGCAACACCTGTACGCCGATACAGCTCTGTGATTAGCTGATACTTCGCAGCCATTAGGTTTCCACCTCCTTATAGATTTATTTTGGGTCATTCATTGGCATCGCCGCCAAAAAAGGAAATGACCTTGTTTGCCTTGATACTTTTTTGCAGGTCATTGATAAGGGAAATATCCGCAACCGTAATACCCTGCATTGAGAGAATATCGTCCATTGTCATAGCGGCAATGGCTTTTTCATCGGTAAAACCTGCTTCCAAAATCTTGTTTAAGACCTTGACCGCTTTCTGGTTTACTGCCATTTGTCAGTCCTCCTATCGTTCTAAATCCTTGTGCTTCGGGGCTTTTTCCTGCCCCTTGACTTTGGCAAGGGCTTCTTTTGCCCAATCGGGCATACATTCGGGCTTGATTTCCCCAAGCACATCGTACCTTTCCCATCTGGCTCTTTCGCCCGTGGCAAGGCAAGTGCCAAACACCGCCTGACCTCTGCCGCCTGTTGCACCGTTGCCGCCCTCAGCCAAGATAAGCTGATAGGCCGGGTGCTGATATTCATACCGCTTCGGCTCGGCATTGAGAACGACAACCTTGCCGACGATATTGCTTTTATGGTCGTCAGGAATACAATACTCCTTTGTGAACACGGCTTTGTCAAAAGGAAACTTTGACAGCTCGGCTCTGGTGCGGTCAATCTGGGATTGTACCCGTTCCGTGAAAATCTCCATTGCTTCCAGATAATCATCGGAAGCAACGCCCTCAGTTGCCCACGCTGCTGACAGCGGGTTGTGGTAGTCGCAGTAGCAGACTAAAAAGGGATACTGTTCCTTTTTATCCACGGCAAGCACAACCTCTTTATCCCCAACATAGATGCTCTGGGTCACTTCATAATTACCGAGCATTCTTTTTTCTTCACTCATTCGGCTGCTCCTTTCGTTCTTTTTTAGCTTTCTGCTCGTCTAAAATCTTACGGATACAGACATCGCAGAAAATAATTGCCCCGTCCTTATATCGGGGATAAGGACAGGCCGTACAGTCATATTTCTTTTGCTTATCGCTCACGGTCATCACCATTTTTCTGCTTCGGGGCAGCTTGATTGTACGGCATACGGCACTCCGTTTGATACCGTTCATTCAGCTTCTCCCGTGCGACAGAAATATCATTGCAGTAGTAGCCCCAGAAATAGTTATCGCCGCCCTTACAGTACCAACACACATAAGGGTTAGGGGCATTAGGGTTATGACCGATGACAAGCTCGTTACTCCCGATAGTACAGCTCTCTATGATTTCATAGCTCCCATTGGAGCGTTTTTCTTCGTCCATAGACACCTCTCATTCTTTGGCATACTTCCGATATGCCTTTTCGCCTGTTGCCCGAAGCCGCTGCATACGGGCGTTGCCTGACAGTTCTGGGTGCTTCGCCTGCAATTTGCGGCGTGTCCTGCTGACACTTTCAAAGCTCGGCAGACCGAGATATTTATACTGTGTCATTATTTCCGCAAGGGGGATTGCCCCCGCATCTTTCAGGCACACATTACAAAGGGCAAGGTACAGCACCATATCGTCATTTCGGGCATCTTCGTTCTTTTCCAGAATAGCCCTGACTTTCTTTTCAACGGTCTTTAAGTTCCGCATTGGATACCTCCATATATGGAAAGAGGGCGGCATATTTCAGCCGCCCCCGTTCCTGCATTTTATGGGTCACTTATTCTTTCTGTGACGGATATTGAGCCAGAGTGCCGCACCGCCGATAAAGACGACAAACACGATGGCAATGATAGTCTTTGCGTCCATTCCTTAGTCCTCCTTTTTCTTTTTTCTGCCCTTAAAGCCAACAACGCCGAGAACGCCTGCACCGATAAGGGATACTGCCGCAAGGCTTACCCACAAGGCAGGATTGAAGTCATCGCCTGTTTTCGGTGTGTCACGAAGCTCGTTGTGCATCTGGACAATCGTGGTTGCTCCGACCTTGACCGTTGCCTGCTTGTCGGCAGGGAGAATATAGCCTGCGGAAGCATTGTCGCTGACCTCGGAAACGGTGTACTCGCCAATACGCAAGCCCTCAATGAAGATTTCGCCGTTTTTGTCGGTCTTAAAGGTCTGGTCATAGTCCGTGCCTGTTACCCTGAAAGAGAAGCCCTCCAGTTTTCCATTAGAGGAAGTCTTAACGATTTTCAGAGAGCCTTTCTGTGCAGTGTTGATAAAGCCAACGCCTGCTTTGTTCTCTACGACATAGGTCTTGCCGTTTTCCTCAATGGATACGCCATACACGCCCTCGTCAAGTACAAAGCCCTCTGGGGCTGTCTTTTCACGGACAAGGTATTTTCCATATCTGAGGTCGCCCATCTGGTAAACGCCTTTTTCCACTTCGCCCATTGTTCCGAGCAGCTCATCGTCTTTGTCGAGCTTTCCGTCGCCGTTCTTATCGGCATAGACTTCAAAGACCGCACCTGTCAGCTTGTTTTCAGGGTAATCCTCGTCCACCTTAGTCAGCTCAATTTTGCCTGTGATATAGAAGTTGACAAGCTCGATTTCCACAACCTCGTCCACCTTGCCGATAGTAACAGGGATTTCTTCCTCGGAGAGTACAAAACCTTTCGGGCTTTTGATTTCACGGATTGCCCAAGTTCCATACGGTACTTTTGCAAAAGAAAAACTACCGTCATCAGCCGATGTGGTAGTCTTAATCGCATTTTCCTTTGTAAACTCGGTTGTACCCACCTTAAAGATGCCGATAACAGCACCGCCAAGAGCTTTTCCGTCCTCATCAGACTTCTTACCGCTTACAGAGCCGTAAATCAGCTTGTTTTCAATGGCGTTGCCCTCGTTTGCCGTGATGTGGACAGTAGCGGTTTCCTGACCTGCATACTCAAAGTTTACAGGATATTTGGTATCGCTCGTAAGATAAGCCGCATTGGTCTTGATTTCCTGCACATAGTAGCTGCCAATCGGCAGGTCGCTGATTGCTTTGCCGTGACCATTCTCATTAAGGAAGATGACCTCAATCAGACCGTCAGCAGGGATAGTCTTTCCGTCTGCGGCAGTCAGTTCCTCGGCTGCATACAAGCCAAAGGTTACATCGGCAAACTCGCCGTTTTCGCCCACGCCGTAATCCTTGTCAATTTCAAGGGCTTTCACAAGGTCGATTTTCACACGCTGACGCTCGTTCACAAAACCTGTGGCAGTTTCCGTTACGGCGATTTCCTGACCTGCATACACAAGCTCAACGGCGTGGATTTCCTCATTCAGTACGAAACCGAACGGAGCAGTAACCTCTTTGACCTCGTATTTTCCAAGATATAGCTCCTTGGATTTTGCCGTACCGTCTTTGCCTGTGGTAACAATATCCACAACCTCGCCCTTAGAAGCTCTGAGCGTTCCGTCCAGAGTATAAATATCCTCGGCGGCGGTAATCTCATAGACCGCACCCTCCAGATTGCCGACAGAGAAGATAGGCTGATACAAGCCTTTGTCGCCTGCAACGGTGCTGAACACCTCGCCAGATTTAGTTACGGTAACTGTGCCTTTCTGTGCCATATTGGAGCGTACCACTTCGATAACGGTAATGCCGCTTTCTTCTTCTGAATTTTCCTGCACCACATCAAAATAGACAGGCTCGGAGTTCAGCACATAACCATAAGGGGCTTGCACCTCAACCAGAGAATAACCCTTGCCGTATTCCAAAGTCTGCGGTGTGATAAGGTCGCCGTCTGCGGTGGTGTAGAAAGTATCAATCGTTGTCACTTCGGGGTAAGTGAAAGTCATAGATACAAGGCTGCCGCTTGGGTCATAAATCTGGAAGCCTGCACCTGCATACGGGATTGTCTTGCCTGTTTCCGCATCTTTCTTGACAATCTTGATATAACTCTCAAAGTTTGCGTTGTTGATAAGATAGCGGTAGGTCTGACCGTCCTGATTGATAAATACATCAAAAGGCTTCATCAGCTCACGACCCTCCCAACCAGAGGTCTGCTTCACGGTATAAATGCCGTATGGCATATCCTTACTCTGGGCAAAGCCGTTTTCATCGCAGGTAAACGTATCATGCTCGGTTTCCTTTGCTGCTTCATAGCTGCCTGCGGCTTTCAGATAAACCTCAAAAACAGCCCCTTCTTCAGGTGTTTCAATCTGTGTTTCGCCGT
>OGQJ01001066.1_pt1 | contig 26326 bp, 29 predicted proteins | sample 1553161 | NCBI WGS metagenome assembly OGQJ01 (sample SAMEA2579923, study PRJEB22360) | human gut metagenome | biome: human gut; feature: human-associated habitat; material: faeces | place: Denmark | collected 2008/2010 | reverse complement strand
CTGAAATCCGGCGCCATCCGCGGCGCGGGCACGCCGGCCGAGGTGATGACCCCGGCCCTCCTACGCGAGGTCTTCGGCCTGGACGCCCTCATCGAGCCCGACCCCTGGACCGGCCGCCCCAGTCTTGTGAGTTACCGCCTGGCAGGGGAGGAATAAACCGTTGGATGCTCTGGAGCTTCGGGCGAACTTTCCGGCGTGCTCTCTATGCGTGTCCTAGGCGAACGCGAGAACCTTCTTCTCCTCGGCGCATTGCACCAGGTAGAGGTTTATCAGGTTCTGGTAAGGGATGCTGATTGACCGAACCCAGCGCAGCACAAACAAGCTCGTAGGTCGAAAGGGACAGTTGCCCGAGCGGTTCGTCCCTCAAAAGCTTGTCGCGACGCACCTCCACAAGGGGCTCGACTTGCACCCAGGAGGGCCGACGGAGTCCGCAGGATTCCCAGTCGGAGATCTCGACGAAATCGGACAGTCCGTAGTTTGCCGACGTCGTTACCTTCGCGGTAATGACGCTCGCCTTTCCCGAAGCGTCCAAGATGACAACGGGTCGCACCTTGCCCACGCCTTCGTGGTCGGCGAACTCGTCGTAGGCGAGCCAGATGTCGCGCGGCGCGGGATCACACGAGGTCATCGTAGAGCCCCTCGTCCTCTGGGGCGTCCATCCAGGCCGGAAGGACGGTGACGCCCGTGGCGGGATCCGGGCGCAGCGTCTCCCGGCCCGTCAGGACGGGGGAAGGCTCGGGGCGCAGGTCGAAGGGGAGGCCGCCCACCTCGACGGACTTGCGCATGAAGAGGTTGAAGGCCTCGCTTAAGGTGAGACCCCATCGGTCGTAGACGCGCCGGGTCTGCCGCTTCAGCTCGTCGCTCGTGCGGAACTTTATCTCGGCGTCCTTCGTTGCAGTTGGCATGATGCACCTCCTTGTTGTAGCCCCAATGTTACCACAAGAGGGCATGCGTCTGAAATGGGGGGCAGCAGGCGGTGCTCTGCTGTGGACATAGGCTTGTCGCGCATTCCGTTAGCGAAAAATTCCTGATGGCGTCGCCAAGCTGTGCTAAACTTGCCGACATGCTGTTAACGAAGCGCACATATACGTGCCTGGGGGGTCTCACCGCTAAGTCGGCCCGAACCTTCGCGCGCTAGCGTAGCATTCCCGCGGGACGCGTTCCCGCAGCAACCGAGTAGATACAACCGAATAGAGAGCTTCGAGGCCCAAGGGTTCTTGGGTTCTTTTGCGCTTTGGAGCGGGAAGGGGCCATGAGCGGGCTGGCAATCGCCTTCCACGCTTCCTCTATGACCAGGACTTTGCGGTTCTTCTTGATACGCATCTTCTGTAAGAATACGTCCATGATAATCAGCGTGACAAGAGGGAACAGGAGAGGATCATCTTTTATACTGTCGATTTCGAAGACGATGAACGTCTCATCAAACAGTGAACTGTCCATGTTCTCGTTCAGCGTCTTTTCATGATTGCCTCCCCGGTAGAAGTCCTTCATCATGTAACGGTACGTCGAGATGTCGATGCCCGAAATGTGGTTCTCGGTACAGATGTCGGGGATGCGCTGCACGGAAAACTCATAGAACGAGTTGAACGACAGCTCTTCCACTTTTAGCTCCTTACGGCGGCGTTCCATCTCGTCGATCATGCGCTCGATACGCCCGGCCCGCTCTCCTTCGTCCTCGTCCCGCTTCTCGGTACGGTTACGGTCGTCGATGAGCAGCCCCTTACGCAAATCCTCCCGTTGCAGGGGCGTGAAGCCGTCGAAACCGTTGAAATAGGTGTCGTAATACTCCGTGATGACCTGTTCTATCAGGCGGTCCTCCGTCTTCGTGACCGTACCCTGCGAGCCTTTCCAGATGAGCAGTACGAGGTTTTTCAGGAAGCCCGTTTTCTCCACATTCATTTCAACCCGGTTGATGCGGAACGGGTTCATGGTAATCGGTCTTTCCTCGGTATAGGAAATGTACTTGCCGCCGAGGTATTCGCAAAGGCCCTCGTAGCTGTTACCCGTATCGACCATCACCACGTCTGTGCCCTGCTCGTACAACTGGCGCACGACAGAGTTCATGTGGAAGCTCTTGCCGCTGCCCGAAGGCCCTAAACAAAAGAAATTCGAGTTGTCCGTCAGTTTGTTTTTCCCTTCCTTTCCCGTGATGTCGATAGCTACCGGCACGCCTTGGCGGTCCGTGTAGTAAATTTTCAGCGGTGTTTCTTCGCTGTGCTGTATGTGCTCCTTATACATCAGGCACACCGCCGCGTCACCCAGCGTCAGGAAGCGGTCATAGTCCTCGTTCATGCCGTAGCAGTTACCCGGAAACGAGTTTACGAACAGTTCCAGCTGGTTGTACGCCCTTTTGGAAATATGGATACCCATACGTCCGAAAGCATTCTCCAAATGGTTCGTGCATTTTTGCAGGTCCGTACCAGTCGGTACGGCGACAATCAGGTTGAAATGAGTGTACACGAGCTGCTTGCTTTCCCGCGCGATGACCTCCTGTACCCGCTTGATGTCCTCCACGGCCATTTGGTTGCCCGGATTGGGAATACTGGCGTGCCGGTTCTTCTTTTTGTCCAGCAGGGCCAGTTCCCTTTTCTGATTGGGCAGGAAGACAATCTGGTTATAGATGACAGCCTCCGCACTCGGAATGCTGTCAATGGCAGCCAGCAGGTCCACGGGCATATCCGTGTTATTGACCTCTATATTGGTATAAGGTCTTATCAGTGAAGGCAGTGCGGCGCAGTCCACATCGACAAGACTATATACCTTGCAGCGTTTGTCGCCCATCGAGACTGTCTCGTCGTCTGCCTTGAAGTTGGTCATCGACACGATCCGGTCCTTGAAGTTCATGGCGAAATAGCGGTCCACGTATTCGCTCGCCTCGGCTTTGTTCAGGAACTTGGCCTGTACCCCGGCATCGTGCAGCTGGTCATGCACTTTGCGGATCTTGACCAGAAAATCGCGCCACTTCTTGTTGTCGAACGAGAACAGTCGGCTCTTCTTCGTCTCCTGTGTGATAGTCAGGTAACACACGCTGTCCGTGTAGTTGCGCCCCTTGAAGTAACGGAAGTAGGCCGACGAGAGGAACTCGTGTTTGTCGCCCGTCTCGTTCTCGAACTGTTTCCTGACGAAGATGTCCTGTTTGTGCAGGGCATATCCTTCGCCGAGCGTCTGTGCGAGGGCGGTGAAAAGGTGCGTGAACTCATAGTAGCTGTCAATGTTCGCGCAGTATTTTTGCACGGGGTTCTCTATTTTCAGGATAGCAGAATATTCGCCCGTCTTGGTATAGAGCACGCCCACGCCGTTCGTCTCTTCCACGGAAAAATAGATGTCCTGAAAGATACGCTTGCGCTTGCCTCCGGTACCGAACGCATAGACCGACAGGGCCATGCCGGCACACAAGGCGATAAAAAGTAGAATGATGTACAAAGTCATCTTAAAATACGATAAAAAAGGCCGGGCCGCCCGGATTTCAGGCGGCCGGCCCGCGTTCAACATTCAACAAGACCACACGTTGCCCGTGATGGTTTTTCTTTTCTTCTCACAGCTTCTTCGAGTGGGCGTAGATATACACCCCGCGCCCGTCTTTCTTGGTATGCAGCCCTTTCCGCTGTTTGAGCATGATAAGGGCGATACCCGTCGAGACGACCGCAACCAGCACGACCAGTCCGACCACGAACCCTGCGAGACAGTAGGCGATGATAAAGCCGACGATGGCTCCGCCGGCAACGCCTGCCGCCCAGTAGATATAGCGTCCCTGGATGCCCATGAACTCCAAAGGCCGTTGAAGACCTTTGAACAGCGGGTAGTCAGGGTAGCGTTCGTCCTTGCCTTTCATCGTGCGGAAGGTTTATGCGCCGATACCGAAGAACATCGGAAGTGCTTGTGCGGCAGCGATTAAGAAAATACATGCGCCCACGACCATCATGATTTTCTTCTTCACGTCCTGTTCCTCGTTGTGTGGGCTAAGCACCCAGCGCCATACCCACCTTGCGGTGGGCGGTTTCCGAGTACTCGCCCCCAAACCGTACTTACATGTCTCCATGTATACGGCTTTCCATTAGTAACATTACTCTTTACCATAGTTCTGAATCATTGAGTTGCAGTCCTCGCAGACAACAAGTGTCTTGCGATGTCTTTGGAGCATCAGTTTCTCCCACTCATTATTGCCTTTCAGCTTGGTGAGTGTCCTCACATGGTGCATGACTACTTTCCCATCCTTACCACAAAGTTCACACCGTCCATCCTTCAACCTTTCCACAAGGCTCGGATATGGCACATACATGGTCTGTGGCAGTTTGTCATAGTCAACATCGAACTGCGCATTTCTCTTTTTGAAACCCTCATTGTAGAAGACTCTGTACTTCTGCTTTCCCTTGGCATCGTTGTACGGAATGACAAAGTCCTTGTCCTTCTGATACTTCTGGCGAACTTTCCTTGCGGAAGTGTTCAGTTTCCAGCCAAGTGTCTTGAACATACTCATCTTCATAATGAAGGCGAAAGATGCACATTCTTTGGACACGTTTGCGGCAAGTGAATAGTAGTTGTAAAGTCCTCTGATTTCCGCATTGTATTGGGCAAGAATATCTTCGGGCTTCATTGGAGTCATATATCTGCGAGGCTTTGACCACCAAATGTCTTTGCCGTCAATGTTTCTGACCTCCAAAGCGTTGTATTCAGTGAGCTTCTTTTGTATCACAGCCGAGTTAAGGGTTAACACCACTGCGCCGTTGAAGTCTCTTTTGAGTACTCCGTCCCTGTTCCTTTTCACTGCATCTGACTTTCTGATGAAGATTTCATATCCAAGAAATTTCGCCTTGTCTTGTGCGTGTGTTATCAAAGTTTTCTCATCGGACAATTCAAGTTTGAGTTGTTCTCTCATGAATTGGGTGATGTCCGCTTTGATGGTCTCGCATTCAGACTTGCTTCCGATAACCGATATAAGGAAATCGTCCGCGTATCTTACATACTGCAATCTTCTAAAGTCCGCATCCATTGCATCCTTGTGAGGAGTGGACAGCATCTGTTTGCTCAGTTGGGCAATTTCATACAGATAGTTTTTCCGCATCTGCTCATCGGATGTTTTCTGCAACTTCTGTTTCAGCCTGTTCTTCTTATTGTTCAAACGCCAGTATTCGGGATTGATGCTGCGTCTGTCACCTTTGCGGAATTTGGCTGCGTACTCCTTGATATACTTGTCGAACTTGTCAAGGTAGATGTTAGCCAATATGGGGCTGATTATTCCACCTTGCGGAGTTCCTGAGTACGTCTTGTTGTACTTCCAGTCCTCCACATACCCTGCATTGAAGAATTTACGGATAAGTCTTAGGAAGCGTTCGTCTGATATGCGTTCACGAAGAATGCTAATCAGTACGTTGTGGTCTATGTTGTCAAAGAAGCCTTTGATGTCTCCCTCGATAAACCACTTTGCTCCCGCAAAAGACTTCTGTATCATACCCAATGCCGTGTGGCAGCTTCGGTGCGGTCGGAAACCATGTGAAGTGCCTTCAAAATGACCTTCATAAATGGCTTCAAGCAGCAGTCTAACTACCTCCTGCACCAATTTGTCCTCGAATGAGGGAATACCGAGCGGACGTTTCTTGCCGTTCTTCTTCGGTATGTACACTCTGCGTGCAGGGTGGGGTTGGTAACTTTCGTCCTTTAAGGACACAATCAATCTTTCAATCCTTTCAAGACTCATCTCATCGATGGTCTTGCCGTCAGTTCCGGGTGTCATGTTGCCTTGCTTCGCATAGATGCGTTGGTAGGCTACAGCGAACATCTCTTCACTGAACAGATACCGATACAGTCGCTCGTACTTATAATCCGAACTTTGACTGTGGTCACTTAGAGCTTTTAATACTCTTTCTGATTTTTCCATACGTCTTACACGTTTTCAAAATTTGTATTAAAACATTACTAACTGTTCCCCTTCGCCATGTACAAGGCATTACCTTGCTCGGACTACTATGGGAACTCCGTTACCATATTGGATATTCAAAGCCAAAGCTCATAGCCACTTTCATGGCTTTCCAACTTAGGTAATCTCCGTTTAGCTGCATGATAACTATTAGCACGACAGATTGTCGGATACGACTTCCGCCCTTTTCTCCGCTTACTGCGGTTGCGTTGTGGCTGGTTCTTTGCTATAACACCAATGACGTTGTCTAAGTGCCACAATGCGACGTTTGTAAAAGCCTTCCGTCGCAGCTACATCTTTTGTCGCTGGGCTATCGTTCAATCAGTATGGACTTTATCCTCATATCTGTCTTTCTCCCTCGCAATTCAGTCGCAGTCTGGCTTTTGACTGACTTATTGCTTTCCCAAAGTGCTATTTTCACCTTTAGGTTTCCCCTCGGGCTTATTTGGGTGGAAGTAGGTCACTTGAACCCTGACCTATCCTCTTGCTAAAGAGGTATTTATCATGCAACCATTACGGACGCACTCATGGCGATGTACACCGAGATAGCGCCTACGATAGCCACAACACCGGCAATGGCGTAACACAGTTTGACCATGATGGGAACGTACTTGGCGATTTCCTCCGTCACGGTAGCCAGTGCAGTCGTACCGGCGGAATAATCGCCTGCGGAGTTCTGGGCCATGACGGCCGTCGTGCCACACAGCAACATCAGTGTGAGCATCTGTACTTTTTTAGCAGAAAACATTTTTTTCATTTGTCTTTTTGTTTTTTGAAACATGATTATTTATTTTAGGGTAAGTATTGCAGTTCTTTCGAATCGTTATGGCGGTACTTGATTCCTGCCTCCCGTTTCTATATGCGATAGCCGAAAAAGGCAGGAAAGACGAGGAACGCACCGATCAGGAACAGGCACGCGCCCACAAGCGTTACGACGGACTTGGTAATGCCGTCCTCGCCCGTGTTCATCTTTACGTAAATCTGGAATCCGGACACAATCACACAAATCCCGGCGATGGCACAACAGAGAGCTTGGACGTAAAACATCATTGTTACCACGTAGTCGTGCATCGTCGCCAGCGCATCCGCACCCCAACTGTAATTCACGCTGCCGCTTTTCGCCAGAGCTGAACAGGGGATGATGGAACAAAGCGCACATAGTATCTTTTTCGTTTTCGACATCTTACAGCTTATCTTTGACCGGTCTCCATTTCAGGCAGGGACGGTTGTCCAAGCGTCCTTTGGAAATCAACGCCTTATACATCTCTTCGTCGGTAAAGCCGTCGGACAGGTAGGGAGCGATCTCTTCCATCTGCGCCTCCGCCTTGGCCTTCAGCCTTTCAAGCCGCTCTTTCGCGGCTGCCTCCTTTTTCCCTGTATCGCCGTCTTGTACCGCAGGCGGGGCAGCTACGGCTTCCGTGTCGCATGTCTCATTTCCGATACTAAACCCGGTCTCGTTCTCCGAAACCTCGACACTCTCTTCCGTGGCATCCATCGGACCGAGGTCGAAAACTTCTTCGTCAGTCTTCTCCGTTCCCTTCTTTCCATACAGGTCACGGGTAATATTGACCGCGTAATAGACGATGTACAGCACCGTCAGTACAAGGGCGAATATAAAGTATGAACTCATCTGTTTTAAGTATGAAATTAAACTTTAATTGAACTTTGAAAGTACAAAAGCAAAGAAAAGTATTATATTTGATATAATGAAAACTCTTTATATCAAACAATATTTTATTACGTAGAAATAAGTATGAAACATATAAATTGAACTTTAATTTCATACTTTAAGGCGAATGTACCGGGAAAAACGGGCATAAAAAAAGCCCTCCGGGAGGAGAGCTTTCAAGGGAGGGGTAACGATAATGCCTTACCGTTTCTTTCCGCGCAGGTAATCGTTCAGGTCCTTGTACTCGTGATAACGGAGTGCTTCGTTGTGCACCCGCTTGCCGTACATGCCGGCGATGGTCTCTTCCGTTTTCTGTCCGGCGAGATCATTGTCGAGATAACAGTGTATTTCCTCGTACACCTGCAAGTGTTCCAAAGCCTTTTTCAGGTTGTTCACCGAGTTCATCACGAGGTAATCGCAAGGTGCGCCGATGCAGACCGTATCATCACCCGTCTGTTTCAGCGTCAGGTAAGAGAGAAAATCCATGAAGCCTTCGAACACGCAAACCCGGTTCTGTGCTTCACTATGAGAATGCCTGATGACAGAGATGTCCTTACACCGGATACAGCCCTTATAATAAGGATTGCGAACCTCGTACCCGCCCGCCACGTTACCGAAGGCAAGGGCGAAGTAGCGCCGTTGCCGCAATTCATAATGGACCTCCCGGCAGAACATGCGGCCGATGTCTCCGTCGATTCCACGGGAATGAAGGTACGAGAGCAGCGCATGGTGCTGCAACGGTACGACGAGCACGTCCTTCATGTCGGCTTCGACGGGTCGGGGCGTTGTCCCCGGAATCCGCACCCTTTGTATCGGGATAGCGTTCTCGTGCTTCCCTATATAGGCAAGCACTTCGCTCACGCTGTCCGTCTGGTAAAGGTGTTTGCCCAGTTCCACAAGGTCTCCGCCCGTCGCTGCGCCAAAGTCATACCATTCGTTGAGCCGGTCATTGACCTTGAACGACGGGGTACGCTCATTGCGTAGCGGCGACAAATACCAGTATTGTTTCGATGTTACACTCTGGGGGTGGTAGCCGAGACTGGCAAGATAGTCCACGATACGCAGTTGTTTTGCTTCCGCTATGGTCATGTCATTTTCTTTTCACTTGTTTTCAAAAAACGGTTTACTTTGGTTTTTCTCCTATATATACCCGGACCAAAGTAAACTAAATTATTTTTCACCTTCTGCGTCCTCGCATTCTTCGTCGAAAAGCAAGGCTTCGGTCGGGGTCACATCGTAATAAAAGAGCTTGTCCCGTTTGACGATCAGCTTCAGGTTTTCCGTCAGGTACTGCAGCAGTTTTATCATGACGCTGCGTCCCCGTTTGAACCCGATAGCCTCATAGGAGGCCATGAGAGCCTGCAGTACGTTCTCGAAACCTTTGACGGGCCTGTCCCCGAAAGCGGCGGAAAGCGCCTCCCGGTGCTGCTCGATGGACAAATCCATGAAGCTGCTCCGGGCCTTCGGTCTCACGCTGCCATCAAACGAATAGTTATCCACCATGACCGGCAATCCTTCGTCATCAACGGAAAAAGCAAACGGTTTGAACTCCTTCTCGCGGATATGCAGCGCATGAACTTCACTGATAACGGGATTCTCCGCACTCTTGGTGATGACCAGCACCGTTTCCGCCTTATTGCTCATTTCCGTGCCGATATGCCCGCGCACATTGTTGTCGCCTTTATTCAGGTGCAGCACACAATGGATATGCAGGTCGTATTTCGACGACCATTCCATCATCTTGTTGATAACCTCCACCGATTCGCTGGTGCTGTTGATGTCGAGCATCAGGTCGCGGATGCCGTCAATGATGACCAGCCCGTACCCTTTGTTCTGTCGCAGAGCGTAGTCGATGACCTCAATACGCACGGCCGGCGTGTATTCCCGCAGGCAAATGAAATCGAGATTCTCGTTGTCGGTTGTGGTGGGCAGTCCCGCCAGGCGGAGAATACGTTCCAACACGTTATGGCAATGGAAACGGCTCTGTTCGGTGTCCACGTACAAGATCCTGCGCTTGCCTTCGGGCAGATGCGCCCGGTAGTTCAAAACCTGCCGGCCCGCCAGTGACGCAGCGACAATAGCAGAGACATTAAACGTCTTTTTCGCCTTCGCCTTACCCGTCGAAGCGCTAAAATTGCCGAGCGTCGCTATGGTGGAGTTGTCGATCCATATAATCTGGGGCGGAGTCACGTAGGTGTCCGTGGCCTTTATCTGCGATGCCGTGAGAATATCCGACAGGCGATTCTCGTCCAGTTCCGCCCACGAGTTACGGTCAGTTCTTTTTTCGTTTTCCATAGCGCTTCTGGTTAAAGAACGGTTGGGTTGCGGATACTTCCGTCGCCATACGCATGGCATCGTCCACCGTAGGTTCGTAGTTTTGCAAGAGCCATGCGTCCAGCTCTTCCTTCGCGAAGTAAAGCATCTTGCCGCGAGGTTTGTAGTGCGGGATTTCCTTGTTCGATGTGAGTTTGTACAACATACTTTCGGACACGCCGATATACATGCACGCCTCTTGAAAAGTGAAGACTTTCTTGGTCGTGTAAATGGTATTTTCCAGTAAAGCCACACGCTCCAACAGACCTTCCACCGGTTCCAACTTCTTGAGAACCGCTTCTATGGCGGTCAGCCGTTCGCTTAACCGCTCCATGAATGTTGTTCTGTTTTGCATAAAATACATGTTAAAATTAGACAATGGAGAGTTACCTCCGTTATGCAGCGCGCTAACGGAGGTCAAAGTTATGTGATGTGAACCGGACAGCCGGAAATTCCGGCATGATACTATGCACGTATCACGGCAACTATCACTGTTTTATCTTTCACATACTTGGCTTTTTGGCACTTCGTGTCATATTTTCAGCCGACTGATGGCTTTTCGTATGCCGAGGTTTGCCGATGTAATGTTGTTCCTCGCCGCAGAGAGGGCAGACGAGAGGCTTGAAGCGGTAACATATCTTGTGCCGTCTTTGGACAACAGGAACCGCCCCTTGTCGAGAACCGACTGCCAGTGAGGTAGGATAAAGGTGTTTTCGAGCAACGCATCGAACAGAACCGCCACATGGCGGATATTGTTCACACGTATACAGAAATTCTCCTTGCAGGCAAAAAGCGCTTCCATGTCCTCGATGCGGAGAGTGGAAACGCAAAACAGATGATAAGCGTTGGCGCAAGCCACAATACCTGTCATCTGTTCACGGGAAAAATTGCAACCAAAGGAGAGAGGTGGAGCGTTTCTGGAATCTTCTATACGTGAAGAGTCGAACCATACTCCGGCAATGTCGTACTTTTGTTTCAAGGCCATGCACTCCTCGAAAGAAAATGTTTCTGCGGTAAAGAGGCTTTTGACGAGACTTGTACAATCGAGCAACAGCCCTCTGATGATATGAATGTTCATTTCATGGCAATTCCTGCAAACCGCACTGTTGCAGTCGATGTACCGGTGGCTGTTTATAAAGTCATCCACGTAGCGGCCATATCGTTTGCCGCCTGTCATGACGTCTTGAAGATAAAGCTCCCTTGCTTCGGAGAGCAACTCGTAAAATTCTTCCGCTACATCCTGTTCCGTAGCGAAGTGGTGCAGATGTGGTCTCCCTTCAAAAAAAGAGAGGACCTGTTGTTTTGTCCTTTCATGTCGAATTGTTTTTTATGGGTTTATACTTATTATAATAGTGGCATTACTTCGACCATTTGAAATATCGGAGAAAAGCCGGAAATATTTACCTTAAATTGAATTTGACATGTATGACTACATCAGTCGAATAGGCCGTTAACCAAATTGACTGCTTCGTCTTTTTTCTGGTTGATGATTTTGGCGTACACCTGTGTCATTCTCACGGAGGTATGGCCAAGCAGCTTCGATACGGTATAGAGATCCGCACCGAGCGTCAGCATCATGGTCGCGAATGTATGCCGGGCGGTGTGAAAAGTAAAACGCTTGGTGATTCCGGCCGCTTCGGCCCACGGTCTGAGATACTGATTGATATTTGAAGGCAGGTTGAACACAGGATCGTCTGCAGCCTTGTCCTCACGCTCCGGCATCCATTTCAACGCCTCGTTGGAGAGTGGCAGGTAAATCGGTTCTTTGGTCTTCTGCATAGCTACCGCCAGACGGTATTGGCCGTTATCGACAAAGACATTCTTCCATTTCAGGCCGACAATATCGCTGATACGCAGTCCGCAGAAGCAGGAGAACAGATAGGCATTTTTTACCCTCCCTTCCTGCATCGGAGTGGCAATCAATGCCCGTACCTCTTCGATGGTCATATAGGACCGCACGCTTTCCGGCATTTTGGGCTTCTCCGACTTTTCCATCTCGTTAAACGGATTTCTCAACAACCGTTTAGCCCGAACGGCAGCATTCAGGGCGCCATTGAATATCTGATAATAGGTGTTGCGTGTAGAAGCTGCTATCGGCTTTCCTTTAGGGCGGAAGGTTGTCAGCATGTAGTCGATATAGCCTTGGCAAAAAGCGAGGTCAACCCGATCCAATATAAATCTTTCCCCTGCATATTCTTTCAGGATATGGGTAACGGCTTTGATTTGACCGATGCCCTTCTTGTCGCGTTTCTCTTGGTACTCCAGATAGGTTTGCATCCAGTCCAGCAGATAAATCTTATCCGTATGGTTCACGATACCGGCTTCACCACTGGTCAGCTCGATAATACGTTTCGACTTGATGGCATTTGCGGCAGCCATTGTTATTTCATTTTGCCGACGGGTATTGCTGTCCGTTCCCGGAATAAGATACAGCTTCAGGTACTCGTATGTCCGTTTGCCGTTGCGGTATATATCCAGATACAGACTTTTGCTGCCATCGGACAAATCCTTCATCCGAAGACGGATTGGTTCTTTTACTTTTTTAGGCTTCTTTATTCGTGGCATAATCGTATTCTTTCATTCGTTATTTTTCGTATGCAAATGTACGAATTAAAACTGAAATCAAGAAACAAACAAGAAACAAAAATGTACCCAAAAAGAACCAATTAACAGAAAATAGTGAAAACAACTGAAAGAAATAACTACCCTATAAAGAACTGATATAAAGCATATTTAGTTGTATTTATTTGGATTTTATTTTCATCTTTAATATGCCTGTTTGTTTATTGGTAATAATGAAATCAGAATAGTATGATACCAAAGGAGATAATGAAACTTTATGAAAAGCTTGCTTTCAGTCGGGGATATGAAGAAGCCTTTCGGGATTTTTGGGATGTTTGTCTTTACTATTTGTCTGTCAGGATGTTGGCAGAGGATTACCGTAGAGTGGAAAAAAGATATAAGCCATCTGAAATGGAAGTTTTTGTTCAAATGTTTTATAGGGTGTCTGAATATTCGGAAGGATTTTGCGATGTCTTGGGAGATATGTTCATGGAGTGTGTCAGTCATGGGAATAACGGACAGTTCTTTACCCCGATACACGTTGCTGATTTGATGGCATGTATGGGGAAATAGGCTGAAACCTAAACAGTCGGTCTGTGATTCGTGCAGTGGTTCCGGCGGGATGCTACTTTCCGCTGTAAAAAAATGTGCGGAAGAGAATGATGGAGGAAGACTTTTTTGTTATGGCTCGGACATAGATTTGATTTGTGTAAAGATGACCGTTGTCAATCTGATGATGAATAGCGTACCCGGTGAAGTCACATGGATGAATACATTGACAATGCAGCATTGGAGAAGTTATCATATAGATTTACAATTGATAGCCGGAGTATGGTTGCCTATTTTAAAGAACAGAAGTAGGTGATACTTCTGTTATTAGGAAACTTGAAAATGCAATGGAGGATAATTCTGAATTAAAGAGGTCTTCTGAGAGAACTCTGCTTTGCTAGAATATAAGGAAAAAGGCACACCGAGAACTATGCCGTGTGCGCGATGAACAGAAAACAATAGGAAAAATAAAAGTAAATACGGAGTTATAAATGGAGTATCACCAACATTTACTACAAATGTTGGTGATACTCCTAATAGTACTTGAAATTACGAAAAGTCCCGAAATGGAAAAGCAGAAGAATGGTCATTATTTCACTATCCGACAACGAGGCTTTACGATTACGATTTTCTTTCCATCAGCGACTAGAAGAAGGTTTTTCTTTAACTCAAACTCATCAATAATACAGAAAATTTCCATACCTTTATCCTAGGTAATCATGTTATTTATTTTGTAACTTGTTGTTTGTTAGACTTAAAGTTACAGAATAACATCCATACAAGAACAGGATTACGACAGCAACAAACGGAAACACAGAAATTCCTATAGTATTTTTTATACAAGCATCTGATTTTTTACAAACTCAAAATTAAGCAAAACATAAAACTGCACAAGACAATCGGACATGAAAAAGATTATTAAAGTCACATGAAATCCGTATTTTAATCACTGCAAATACGTACCAACTTATAACCGTTTTCTTCATCCAACGCCAGTGCATAAATGACATTATGCGTCTCGTCTACACAAAAACGTGCCAAACGTTGACCGGTCCGTATTTCCTTAACAGCGTTCCCCTGCCAGTCAAACACAATGACCGATTCGGGCTCCATCGCATCTCCTTCCTCATGTAGTAGCGCATAAACAAACTCGTCTCCCGCATAAGCATCTTCAAATCCTAACTGAGTTTTTTCGTTACCTACGACAAATGCTGGGACAGCTCCTTCTGCCAATCCGTAGACTGGTTCATAAATACATAAAGTCGTATCCATGGTCAATTTCCAGCCGGGCCCTACACTAAACAATTCCAATATTCCGCCAATATAAGTGGCATTGAACATCCTTGCATAATCAGGTTTAAAGAATGTGCGCGTGTCACTGCTAAATATAGACCAGATTTCCTCCGCATTACCGGTTACATGTTCAGACGGGAAATCCTTATACACGGATGTTATTTGTTTTGTGGCTAAATCGATACAGCCATAACGCAACTTAGGCTGGTTAGCCTTGAGTAAAAACAGATTTCCTCCCAGCGGAAGCAAATCGTATATGATAAAAGGAATTTCAGACGGAGGAAGAATGCTGTAATCCATCTTATACTCGGTAAAAGACCGGTCTCTTTCCAGATTGGTGTCCAGATTATATGCTACCAATTTGCGCGAAACGCCATCATAAACGTAAAGTGTGTCTTTCCCTAGCGACAAATGAAATTGATTGGCTGACAAAAGTTCACCAGGCCCTTTCCCTTTACGGGCAAACTTCCCTTTCGGATTCCCGGATAATGTGTACACATGAAAATAACAATCATCCATATAGTCTAGTATCACGAGTAAAGAATCAGTACATTCCATCTGCAAAGGGAAACGCCATATGGAAGAGTCGTTCAAAGTATGAGCTTCCACGGTACAAATGCTATCCAATTTGACACCATTGGAATAATAGACCGACGCATTCTTTTTAGCACATCCCGCAGCACTCAGAAACACCAATAAAAGCAAGTAAAAAAACAGCTTCTTCATTTTCATAAATACACTATAATGCGAGCATGACATCACTCTATTGTTCACAAAGAACAAGAATGGCTTCCCGTTAAAGTTCCTTTAGAGGGTCCTATTTCAGTCCCACACAACCCGCATTTGGCATGACATTTATTAGCACTCCCTTTACATGACCAAGTTGTATTTGTACCGCTCTCTCCATTTGCCAATGCTTCCACATTAGCTATTGCCAGATCTGACATTTCAACTTTCTGCTGTGAAGCATACACTCCATAACCTGCCACCAAAGCAAAGGCAGCCGCAAATCCGTGTTTTAAAAAGTTCTTTTTCATAAGTTTTATTTTTTTTATTGTTTTACATTTAAGCTTTTCTCTTTCAACTTTTAACCGCGAAGCAACAAACCTTACCATCAAAAAGCACGTAAATAACGTGAATTCGATGAATTGTAGGTACTTGTAAATTTGGTGATTAGCGAAATTGTCGTATCTTTATAGTGCTGGATTACAAATAATTACGAGAGATAATCGCCATTATCACCAAAAGCAAAGTTATAGAATTATTTTGTATTGCAGATGATTTCTGCAAGTTTTTTGATGCAATGATGACAAAATATACGCTTAAATCCACCATAAAGCACAAATATCATCGAGCATCCACGATGTCCAAGGCAGAAATCATGATTATCTTGATACTTTTTCATGATTCAGAAAACCGTTGTCTGAAGCATTTCTATATGGAAAAGGTCTGCAAACATATTCGCCATTTCTTCCCAAAAGTCGTTTCTTATAACCGTTTTGTTGAATTGGAAAAAGATGTGGCCATACCGTTAGCTCTGTTCATCAAAGGGATACATCGGTAAGAACCTATTTGAAAGACTATTCGTTGGCGGAATACAACTTATAACCAAGCTGAAAAGTAATATGAAAGGAGCGTTGATGTCCGTCTCTGACAGATTACTGGCAGATCTATTGATGAACAGGCTAAAAGCAAAAGGAAAGCGATATCGGAGTGTTATATCCCAAAACCACCCTGCCAGCTATTACATAATGAAACGACATACTTGGCTGATCGGTGCGGTTCTCCCACCATGCGGACAAATCCCGGTAACAAAATGACAAAGCAGATATCCCTAACACATTACAACCCGTGAATGGGATGAATGATTTTCTTTTTGCCAGCCGATTTTATAAAATTGCCGCCGATAGTTCTAAAGTTACAGGAAAAACCGGATATTCCATCTTTCTCCCTGCAGCAGGTTACAGCCGTGATTGGAGACCAAGTAATGAAGGTTATAACTTGACCAACAACAAAATTGATAAAAAAGTTACAATGCAGATTTCTCCATGTTTAGTGTCATTCACTTTACTTCGGTCTTTGATCAATTTAAAGGTTATCCCTACACAAATATATTCCATCATGAAGGCTGCAATATCCGCCCCGTACAACCATAAGAATCCATCATAGATAGGATTAGGAAATATATTAACCTGTAAATATGGAAGTGTTTATAAAATTCACCTAATATCATAGAATATTTTTATTCATTTGAAAATTAGTATATAACTTTAATACAATAAGAGTATGTTTGCAGAAGTCCCAAACTCATTTATACTACATAAATTTTTATGGACTTATAGAATAAGAAAGTTATTTTAAGGGGAAAAAAGTAGAGATTAGAATCTTTATTATATCATTAATGTAGAGTACGTAAATAGAACTGTGTCAACCCTTTAGCTTGTCATTCGTTTAGCTTAAGATTGCTTCAAACATATCTGATTTTCAGATATTTATCCGAAAGTAAAATTTGAGGCTATCAGGCTTGTTTGGAATTGACACAGTTTGAATTACGGTCTCTTAATGTAATAATTTACACTATGGTATCATGTATTTGATTCTATTGCATAGCAAAACACAATGTCTTTTTCTTCATTTCTATCGAAAGCATAAATGCGCATAGAAGATTCATCTACTAATATTTTCTCAATGCTTCTTCCTAAATCAAAAGTTCGTAAATGTGTTCCATCATAGGAATACACTTCTATCTTGCTATTTGCGGAAGATAGTTCTTTTTCTTTTACACCTCGATAAAGAGCATAAATTTGATTTTTTCCACAAACTATGTCAGAATAATGAAGAATCATTTCATTATCTTTGTTTAAGCGATATAAATCATATTGATTATTTGCATCTCCTATAATAGTATTAAGTTGAAATTTCTGATCAGAGAGTTTGTAAATCTCCAAACGATTGATATAACGGTAAGCTGCAACAATAAAATTCATTTCAGCTGCAATTTTACACTCGTAAGGTCCTGAATATTCTCCTTCCTTAGGCTTTAAAGGGAAGTTTACACTATTCACTACTTTTTCTGTTTTTAGATTCATAAGTTCCACCGAAATTTCTTTGGGCATAAAACTTGTACCAATGAATAAACTATCATTATATTGAATCAAACGAGTATATGCTTTAGGTATTCCTCTTTGTTTATTCCATAAAGGAAAATGCAAGGTCTTAACATACAATAATGAATCAGAGTTGAAATGAAGGACATCTAGTTTATTCATGCTGTTTGAGTAAATTCCAATCTTCTCTGGCTCTTTCATTTCACATAATGATGGAACAATGAATTCTTTAGGACCTTGACCTATATTTCCATATTGTATATATGAATTTTCTTGCAGATTGTAGATAGTTAAAAACGGATTAATCCGACTATTTAACACATATAATTTACTATCATTTAGACACCATCTTTCAGGATAAAATAAAAAAGGAAGTTTGATAGCAACAGAATGGATAGTTTCATTCTTTAAATCGCCCTTTGTGCATTCTTTTACTTCGTTTTGAACTTTTATGGTATGCTGACAACCACAAAAAATCATTGCATATATAAAAAAATATATATGCAATGATTTTAAAAGTATAGATTTATTCACCATCTTTTGCAATCCTCTTTTCCTTTTCCTACTTTTTCCAGATAGCAGCAATCATATATTCGTTCATCTCCCTCAAGGATCCTACGATATCCGTTGGCATTATCACATTTGCTTGTTTCATCCATAGCTAAAGCTTCTATATTAGCTAAAGTTAAACTAGACATCTTTACATCTTGTTGTGATGTATACACATTATATCCTGCGATTAAAACTATAGCTAAGGCTATAGATGTTTTTAATGTTTGTTTCATCTTTCAAGTATTTAGAATTTAAATATTTACAAATATAATAATGCTATTCTAAAAAAACAATACTTCAGTTAAATTTTATCGAAAATTTTCTTCATGACATTATTCATTTATGTGTTATTATTGTTTCCATAAACTCTTTACGAAGATACAAATCATCGATTTGTAGTACTTCAAAACATTGAATTACCTTGCATTGGAAGCAACTCTTCTCTTTTAAACTTGTTGGATTCGATATAAATTGGATACAGGTATCAGGAGTTAAAGAACCGTCACTTATCCATCACCCGTTCTGACTGATCCGTAGAAATCCAGCGTAAAGGATTTTTCTGCAACATTTCCGTATACGGTTATGGTCCGCCAGAAATCACCCGGTTCTTCCGCTTTATAGCTCACTGTCATGACAGCGCTCTCACCAGGCTGTATCTCATCCCATCCGTAGTTCACCATCATGCAGTCGCAGGAAGTGGTGACACCCTTTATGCGGAACACTTCCTTTCCTGCATTGTAGAGTGTAATCTTTTTATCAACAGTCTCATTTTCACCTACTGTATCGTAATGGTATTCTGTGGAATCTAGTTGGATGACCGTAACGGACCATGCAGTAGACTTGATGCCTGCTATCTCCTTTAGATAGAGTTCTTTGACAGATAGGTTGTGGATTGGATTCCCAATGACTTTCACCCGGTTACCGGCATCCACTAGAAAAGTCTGGAACATCATATTGCTGGGAAATCGGTTCAGTTTGTAAAGATCGTCTGCTGTATCGATGCATACTGGATTTGCAAAGTTGTCGCATCTAAGGATATGTCTAATTTCACTTACATTCTTTGTCTGGAAGAAGAACAGAAATGGAATGTCTGTTTCACTCAATGAATCCACCTCGTTGATCAGGTCCTTCCATTTGGGTAACTGGAGCTTGCAACTGATGCAGCCCACCGAATCCACAAATACGATTACCTTGTATCTGGCGGGTTGGATTGTATAAGAGACAGTATCAGTGGCGAAGCGGGTGAAGACAGGTCCTTCGGGCAGAAGGATTTCCCTGTCGGTCCATTCTTTTACCAGTTGCTCGATTTGTTTCCTTTCACTGTTCTGGCAGGACATTGTTACGAGCAAAAGAAAGATAAAGATTGTGCTTTTCATATTTAGCTTCTTTAATTGTGTAAAGTTAACCTAAATTTCAATGTCTTTGCTGTTTACAACTATGTTGTACAACACGGCACAGCATAGTTTACCTAGAATCTCCTTAGCAACAGTCTGTTTGATTTCGTAACGAAATCATCATAATGCTCATTCCGCCCTCCTGGAAGAATGAGCATTATGATGTAAGTACTTATTTTGAGGTAAGTTATAGGTGATTTATAGATAAAATCTAGATATTGAGGTTTAGTGATTGTTGTAATTTAGCCCATAGTTTTTTGAAGAAGTTTGTAAAATGTATATTATCCAGCCAAATGGTAGTAATATCATTTCGGCTTTTGGCGATATCTATTTTTACATTTTTGACTGGTATGATTTTCTTTTATCCCTGTCGTATAGGTTGCCTGAAATGAATGATTTGACTTTATAAATCATATGAATAAATTTGATTATTGAATTCATTTATAGTATCAATTGCATATAATATTCCACTTTCTGAAACGGCTATAAGATCATACTTTTTGTCAAATAAAATGCGCCTAATAAGATTGCCTTGCCAATCCCATTCTTGTAGTTCAGGGATAGTTCCTGTAGAATAGATAACTTTATCAGTTTCTCCAGTATAGAATAAAACATAAATATGTGTGTCAGTCGTCTGAATAACTCGCCAATATGGACGATTTTCCAAATCATGAGATTTGGAATCTGAGTTGTTCCTATCTTGGATATTTTTTAAATAAATTTCTTGTAATAATTGCCCCTCTATATTATATTGTCGTATTAAATTATGATTTTCATAGAAGTTCCAAATATAAGGCTTGTCGCTTCTCCCAGCAGTATGTTTAAAATCAAAAGAGAATTTTCTTTCATTTTCTAGATTTTTAGAAGGGTATTCTCCGAATGGTAAATATGTTCCATCTTTTGCGTTATATAAAAAATGTTCTGAGTTGTATCTTCCAGTGGTGTTTCCTGCCATAATATATTGTTTGTTATTTAAGTGTACCATTTGATTGATAGCATCAGGAATTATTATAGGCTCTTGATTTATAATTTGTATTCTGTTGTCCTTAATTTGGATTTCCCATTCAATATTAGAGTCTAGAATAAAAAAACTGGAATCGGAAGTTGCAAAATAATTACTTCGTGGGCGTATAAATTCATTAGGACCATTGCCTATAAATCCGTCAGAAAAACAATATTGCAAATTAGGAGAATTCCAAAAAGAAAAAACCGGATTATTATTATCTTCAATAATAACTACATAATCTTTATAGCAATATATTCCTCCTGGATTTAATATTTTTGTGGAATCGATGTTATGTATATTGAATTTTTCATGCAAAACAGGAATGCTTGAAAAATCAATATCTTTCCGAGTAATGTCGGTGCAGCTTGCTAAAAGAAAAACACTTATAGCTGCATAAAAAAACGTTTTCATAATAAAATTTTGTTAAGCCATATAAATTAATTTATATGGCTTAGTTAGTGTAGTTTGTTATTTTTTGCATCTTCCTTTGTCGCTGTAATCAGCACATTTTACATCCATGCAATCTCCACAATCTTTGACAGTCTTACTTCCACTGCCTTTGTCTGTAAAAGATGAATAGCAGTCAACACGACCTTCTGAATCAGTTTCACCATTTGCAATGGCTTCAATGTTCTCTAAAGTTAGTAAATCAACATTCTCACTATGAAGATTAAGAGAAGTTAGAGCTATAAATCCTGCTCCTTGCAAAACGGCAGTGTAGATGTAATTTCTTTTTTTTTCTTTCCATAGAGCTTTATTTTTAAGGTTTCGCTATAAAGTTAGAAAATAATTTATTACGTTGTTCCCAGAAACTGGATTTTAACTCAAACTTCTTTTAATAGCTCCGATAATATATCCTTTAGGGTTTTCTGCCAGCCGTGCGCCTTTCTTCAATTCTCCCAAGAATCCCATAAAATCGGGGATGCGGTTTTGTCCTTCAATAAGGGTTTTCTTGTTCTTGTTGATTTCATCAGACTTGAAGTCAAAGGAGAATTTGAGGTAGTCATATACGTTGTTCTCCAGCTGGAGCCGTGCCGTAACTTTAGCCATGCGCGCTTGTTCCTGTAGTGCAGGGTCTTCTCTGTCTTCAAAGAATACAGGGAATAGGGTCCAGCCAATGACCTTCTTTCCTTCCTTTTCCTCCTTAGCAACAAAGGAGTATGGAGAGGATTCATCAAGTTCTTTTTTAGCTGCATCGATAACATATCTCTTGAAATCATTAACTCTTTCGTATTTTCCTTGCAAGCAAAACCTTTCGCGAAGTCCGTCAGACCCCTCTAACGACACGAACAAAGGTTGGGTTTGTCCGGACATCAGCTCATAGAATCGCATGGCATAGACGCTTTTAAACTTCATGGCTGTTATGAGTTCGTATTTCTTGAACCCTTTCGTAAAATCAAGTGCGGCTCTCCAGATAGGGTCATAGACATGGAAGGTAGCAATACCTGTGCCTTTTTCTATTTTAGGGTGTTCGATGATGGCTGTATAGAACCAAATCTTATCATCTTCATATTCAGCCCCTTTCTTAGATAGCGATGTGAATGCAGCTTTAGCCTTGGCATAGTTGTGGTCATCTTCGTCTCGAAGAATGGATGCTACAGGCATGGTGATGTTCACCCCACAGTCAGACGGCTCAATCTTGTGCATATGGTCTTTGATTTTAATACCTTCCAACCATCGTTGGGCAAATTCGATAAGACGATATATGATACGCTTTTCGTAAGGACTGAAATCGTATTTGGCACATGTCCATATATAGGACTGGAATACGGCTTTGTTTGGTAGGTTTTCGCTCATAGGTATTCTTTTAGATTGTTGCGTATGGGTCAAGTTCCTTAATCCGCTTACACAAATAATCGAAGCGTTTCTTAGTAAGCGGTGTGAGTGTATCGAGGTTCTCGCCATCAAAATCCTCTCCAAAGATAATGTCGTCCACCCCTATTCCATGATTGTAGTTCTCACGCACACAATCACGCAGAATCCAAAGGTTGCGCAGATTTACCCAGTCTGCCGTTTTATTCTTGATTCTGCTAAACAGCACAGCGGCTGTGTATAGGTAGTGTCCGCAATGGTTGTAGTCATGCAGCACCAGTTTCCCTTGATAGTATATGTCGAAGTCTTTATTTTCTTCATCTTCCTTTGTGTCGCAGTAGAAGAACGGAATATCTTTCAGACCGTCCCAATCAATGTAAGTAGTTGGTTTCATAAGTGTGCTTTTATGGTTTTCTGCAAAGATACAAATTAAGTACGAGTTTAACAAATAGAACTCGTACTGTTTATTCTTTATCTCGTACTTGATGGGGGTGATTTTTATTCTTTATCTCGTACTTTAGTATTCTTTATCTCGTACTTAGAGGGTGTTTTTCTCGCATAATGCGCGCGCGCGAGGATAGGACATAGATAGTCGATGTTAAGATAGAAACAAGCTCATAAGGTTGAGATTGCTTCCCAACTTTCGGAAAAAACGGACGAAAAACAATAGGGAAAACAAAGACAAAGCCCCCTCGTAAGGGGGTTGGGGGATTGTGCGTTTATTGAAGCTTTTTTTTGCGTGTTAAAGTATGTTAATTTGGTTACAATATCGGTAACAATGGTTACATTTGTATCACAATCAAAAAAGTTTAAGATATATGCAAGTAATTCCATTGAGCAAATTTCGGACGAATCAGACAGCGACCCTTCTTCGTGCTATTCAGGGAGAATCCGTCTTTCTGACTTCACGTATCGGTGATTTTAAACTGGTGCCAGTGTCCGTAGAAGAAAAAATAGCCACTCGAATAAGAGAGGGCTTGAATGAAGTGAAACGAATCGAAGCTGGTGAGCAGCCAGCCAAGAGCGCAAACGCATTCCTTGATGAGCTTTGAAGTAAAGACCACCCCGCATTTTGAGAGGGAAGCGAAAATCCTTGCAAAAAGGTATAAGTCTTTTAAGGCTGACATGAAGGATTTTATCGAGTCATTGGAAAAGAACCCCATGCAGGGGGATGAACTGAGCCCAGGTATCCGTAAAATAAGACTTGCCATTGTTTCTAAGGGGAAGGGTAAGTCTGGGGGAGCACGTGTTATCACATACACGATTTGTGCATCGGAGAGTGAAGGTCGTGTTTATCTTGTGGATGTCTATGATAAGTCAGACTTCTCTACCGTAAGTGTATCTATTCTTAAAAAAATCATATCTGAACAGGGTATCCTTTGACCAGTCAGCGTTAGTGAAGCGAACTGTGTTTTTTCTCTTTTCAGTCTGCAAAGGTAACTCCACACTCCGAAGCCGTCAAGGGCTTCGCAAGTTCGGATCTGAAAAAATCCTGAGCAGCTTCGCTGTGCGGTTTTTTCCGCTCGAACCCTTGACTGCTCTCCGTGTTCCGTTGTGGGAATGGCAGGGAAAAAAGAAAAAAGTGTGTGGCTATGCAGCGGTTGGCGTGGGTGTATTCCTATGCAGCATATTTATATAGCAAGAAGTGTCCTTGTCGGACATTTCTTGCTTTTCTCGCTTTGCTCAAAAAGATTTTTTTCCCTATCTTCGTGGTATGGAAGTAAGACGAAACGAAAAGATAACCTTCCGCTGCACCGCACTTGAAAAGGCGGCACTTGCGGAACAGGCAGCCCGATGCGGCATCAGCACATCGGAATACTGCCGTACACTCGCACTGGGCGGACGACCCAAGGAGAGGTACACGGAAGAAGAAAGGGAACTGTTTCGGGAGATAGCCCGACTGAAAGGAACACTCCAGCGTCTGAACAACTACTTCGGTGGGCGCCAGTACAGGGAAGTGTTCGAGGAGAACCAGGCACTAATCAAAGAACTTAAAAAGATACTTTCACGATGATAGCAAAAGGAAAGAGCATATCTCATGGCACGGCAGCACTGGAGTACGACCTTGCCAAAGAGATAAACGGAGAGGCAGCAGCCACTGAGATACACCGCCATGAACTTTTTGGCTGCACAGGCGAAGAAATGGTGCAGGAAATGAAACCTTACTTCGTTGATTTTCCGAACGTAAAGAACAACTGCCTTCGGTTTGAGGTCAGTCCTTCAGTGGAAGAAAGTGCAGGCATGACCAATGCGGACTGGGCGAAGCTCGGCAACGACTTCATGCAGCGCATGGGCTTGATGAACCACCAGTATATCATTGTGAAGCACAGTGGAACGGAGAAGAACCGCAGGCAAGCCCACCTGCATATACTGGCAAACCGTGTGTCGTTATCGGGAGAACTCTACAAAGACAACTGGATAGGGAAGAGAGCAACGGAAGCCGCCAACAGTATAGCCAGAGAGCGGAACTTGGTACAGTCAAAGGACATAGGCAAAGCCAACAGGGAAGAGATAAAACAGGCTATGAACGGTGTCCTTGCAAGGATGCAGGGATTTGACCTTGCCGGATTCAGCCGTGAACTCGGAAAGCTGGGTTTCAAGGTAAGGGAAGCCCGGGCAAGTACCGGCAAACTCAACGGTTATTACGTGGAAGCCCGGAGCGGAACAGAATACAAGGCAAGCGAGATAGGGAAAGATTATACGCTTGCCCACATCGAGAAGACACAGAAAAAATTGAAGTATAACTCAATCAGCAGGAATTATGGAAACACCCTCAAACCCAAAAACGGAGGATTACACCTATAAGCAGGGACAGTACAGTCCCCGAAAGAAAAAGGACACCACACCCAAAGTAAATCCGCAGCTTGCGGTAGAACTTGTGTTTCAAGAATTGAAGCGTGTAGAAGCCTATACAAGACGCATAGAAGATGCAACAGCCAAAAAGGTGGAAATAGACATGGGGAGTCTTGAAAGTGCCGAAAATCGCCTAAAAAGCGTATTGGCGGACTTTGAACGGCAGGGAAACAGAATGAAAAACGGCAGCTATGTGGACAAGAAAGTTTCAATGTACTCAATCCTTTGTGCTGTTTTTTCCCTATTGTTCGCCTGTCTGATGTGTTATCTGTGGGTGGATGCAGCCAAGGACAGGGATAACTACAAGAGGTATTATGAGTATTTTCAAGAGATGGATAAACAAAAAAGCGGAGAGTAGTATTCTCCGCTTTTTTGTTTATAATGTTTTTAATCGTTTGGTTATATTGCATGAAAACCAGTTATTTTCCCGTCATCAACAATACCTGAACTATTTTTTGAACACCACCCTACCATTTCGTATTTGTGTTTATAGATACTGCCATATTTAATCATTCCTGTGGCTTTTATATTATCACATTTGTTCCCTGAAAAATTAAAAGAACCGTATTCGTCAGGGGTCCAAGTTGTTGCAGGGTTTGAAGATACTGATGTACTTTGTATCGTTACACTTGAAGGTTTTGGACCGTCATAAGATAAAATCATAGTGGTTTGCGATGAAGCGACAGCACTACTATGACTACCATATATAGGGAAGGTCATAGTAGATCTTGTGTTGCTTAAGGCTTTTGGTGCATTGTCTTCATTTTGTTGAGTTGGTTCAAAATTATCAAACTCAATACCATTACTCATGTACTCCAAGAAACTTTTAGTCTTTTCGTAATCCATTTCTAAAAGTTCTTTGTTACGCTGTTCTATACTAACAGTCGTGTCAAGTTCCCAACCATAAGAATCGAACAAATTCATCAATGTTTCAATTTTAGCTTTTTCTTTATCGGAATAACCGTTGTTGTTTATGTCCTCTTCATTGGTACATGACCCTAAGAATAACACAAAGGAAAAAGCAGTAGCCAATGATAATAAAAACTTTTTCATATAATACACATTTAAAGTTTAGATATGGCAAACTTAAGAAATTATTTGTTACGTTGTTCTCTTTCAGTTAGATTTCTTTTAATTTTCTTTTGATAGCCCCGATAACATATCCTTTGGGGTTTTCTGCCAGTCGTGCGCCTTTTTTCAATTCTCCCAGGAACCCCATGAAATTGGGGATGCGGTTTTGCCCCTCGATAAGGGTTTTCTTGTTCTTGTTGATTTCATCAGACTTGAAGTCAAAGGAGAATT
>OGQJ01001045.1_pt1 | contig 26720 bp, 40 predicted proteins | sample 1553161 | NCBI WGS metagenome assembly OGQJ01 (sample SAMEA2579923, study PRJEB22360) | human gut metagenome | biome: human gut; feature: human-associated habitat; material: faeces | place: Denmark | collected 2008/2010 | reverse complement strand
AGCCGGTGGATCTGTTTCCGAGGACGAAACATGTGGAGGCTTGCGTTTGTTATACACGGGTAGACCCGTAACCGCCCCCATGTTTTCGTGACGCCGCGAAAACATCCCGATTTTGGCGACATTAACAAAATCGCGTTATCCGCGCATTCTGCGAAAAGTCAGCGAAAACCGCGCGTAAATTCAGCGATTCCGCAAATTAAGCGAAAAGGCCGCCCATGCCGGGCGGCCTTTTTTATGCTCCATGCGCTCCAGCACATCGGGAGAAAGCGCTCAGTTGGATAAATTCGACATCTTCCGCTATTGAGCTTACCGACGATTGGCTGGAACGGATTTCAAATGAATTTATTATGAATTTTTTTAGGGCATTCAAATTGTAATCAATTATTGATTTCCCGAAAAAATCAGCAAGCACTCCGATAATAGTTTCTTCATGCTCTGCAAATTGGCATTCAAAAACTTTGCCGCCCGGAATAAAGTACACCCAGTACGAAAACCGTTTTTTATCATAAGCAATTTTTGCGTCCCGACACACAGCGTCCGTTTTCAAGAAACTGACTGCTTTCACCATAATTTTATTCAATTCGTTTTCGCCGATGATGCAGCCAGCTGGGAAAAGTTCTTCAGTAAATCCCAAAAACAGCTCTTCGCCCTCTACGCCAGCAAACATCTCGTTCCAGACGGAACCCCATTCGCTAAATTCAACGCTTTTTTCAAAAAGTATCGTGCAGGCCAGCTTGATAAAACTTTCCGGCGACGACACCTCAAAATGTAACTTTTCCATGTATGCCACCCGCCTCACGATTCAGGAGCAAAACTCCAATGAATGTCTATGTTTTCACCTTCAAGATCAATCCGGTGTATTAGGCTATGAACTAGCTCCCGCTTTTCATCCAGGGAGCCGTTGTCCAGGATTTCCGCAGCGCCAACCAGCGTCGCCCTGGCAGCTTCCAGACGTTCCGCCGGGTCATCTTCCGCCAATTCCCGAAGCGCCGTATCTATGCCCTCAACTTCATCCTGTAAGGATTTCAGACGATCCGCCACCGCAGCAGCGGGCAAGGTTCCCATTTGGCACAGGTCAAGCAGCCGGTCAATTTGGCCCTTCGTTTCTGCCCGGCGGGCATTCAGCAGCGCCCGACGCTCAGAAGGCGGCGTTTCCTGATTCCCACCGGCGGCACGTTCCAGCGCCTCCGGGTCAAAGATCAGCTGCCGGACTTGATCCAGAATGATTTTGTCCAGCTTCGCCACCGGCCACCGGTCATTTTTGCAATTCGGGTCCCGTATCATTCTCTTGGCGGATTTTGCCCTAGAATAGCAAACATAATAGGGCCAGTATTTCCGATTCTCGCCCTTGCCGGAGTAATTACCGCTGGCGAAGTACCGAGCGCCGCAGCGACCGCACCAAAGGATACCTCCCAAAAGATGGGTGCTATGAAATGGCGAATTTCGTTCCAGGCCGTCCGAACAATCCCTCTTCCATTGGCTGGAGGCCAGGCGGGCCGCAGCAGCATTGAAGGTTTCTTCGTCAATGATCGGCTCATGCTTCCCGTCATAAATCTTTTTGGCCCAATTTATCTTCCCAATATAGAGAGGATTTTTCAGCACGTCCCGGATTGTGGTATCATTCCCCCAATCACCGCTTTTTGTGGTGTACCGGGCCGTCATGTATTTCCGAATGCGATTCACCGGCCAGCCTTGCAGGTACAGAGAAAACACTTTCCGCACCTGCATTGCTTCATATTCATTCACAACTAGACCCTCGCCGCCCTCGGCAATGGTTTTATAATCGTACCCGATGGGCGCATACCCGCCGCCATGGAAAAGGCCGGCCTTTGCACGGCCCACACGACCGACAGCCATTCTTTCCCGGATCTGTTCGCGTTCCAACTGAGCAAATACGGACAGTATGCCGATCATGGCCCGTCCGAAGGCTGTGGAGGTATCAAAGTTTTCATTCATCGACACGAAGGCGCAGCCATTTTTCAGGAATACGTCCTCGATCAGATATAGGGTATCTTTCTGAGAGCGGGAAAGCCGATCCAGCTTCCAGACCAGAACGGCCTCGCATTTTTTCTCTTGAACAAGCTGGATCACGCGCTGGATTCCAGGCCGCTCCAATTTCGCACCGGAGAAGCCAGGGTCCGTGATTACATCTTCGACAATCCAATCCTTCGCTATACAGTACGCCCGGAGGCGTTCCTGCTGCTCACCGACAGAATAGCCCTTTTCCGCCTGTTCGCGGGTAGATACCCGAACATAGCAGATCACACGCATAAAGGATAAAAACCCCCTTTTCAAATTGGGGCCTGCGTGTTACAATAAAGGCAGTTGTCGTCTATGTCAACTGCCCGTGTACAGCCCGCCCCTGTTCCAGCAGGAGCACGAAGCAAATGTAACACGCGGCCTCGAAGCGCTGGCCCTTTCCAGAGGGACGGCGCTTTTTTATTTATTCGTCATCGTCCAGATCAGCGCCGGAAATATCACGCAGAATGGACTGGCCGGAATAGCTCTTTGCATTTTTGACCAGCTTCACGCCAAGCCAAAAGAAGAAGGCCGCAAAAATCAAGGACGGCCACCACAGAAGTGCCAAAATTAGAAGCATAGCCGCCAGAACCACAGACAGAACGCCCATGAACCTGAACCAGATGGGTGGCGTTCTGGTGGATGGATCAAGCGGCAGCTCCGCCGGTTCCTTCTTTTTGGATTCCGTAACATAGCTGATTCCGGTGCCCGGAACGGAAACCGTGGTCCGCGTTTTCCCGTTTGCCATTTTTCCGACGCGAACGCCCTTCACGCCGATGCTGGTAGACACACCGGACTTGCTGACCGTCATTCGGACCGGGCCAGCCTTAAAGGTTTTTCGTGCCCTAATTCCCATAATATGCCTCCTTTGTGTTACCACCAAAGCCACGCCCCAGACCGGGACGTGGCTTTTTTCATTTTAGCCGGTGTCTTCGCGCGTACTCAAGGCTGCGGCATTCGGGGTGCCGGATGCAGTACCAAAGCTCTTTTCATACGCGGCTTTAGCAGCCGTAACGCCGGAGCTTGCAGCTTCTTCTGCGCCTCCGGATTGCGCAGAAGAGCCAATGATTTTTTGCATCACATCCCAGAACGCCAGCCTCTGAGCCTTCGACAGCCTGCAATAATTTTCGACCATGTCCCGTTCCAGCGGGGTCAGATCGTATTGCTCGGCCAGGGCGTCCACCGCATCCTGACTATTCGGCTGGAACATTTCACCTGTTCCATTCAGCAGCCAGTCACGGTTCACATTGAACTCCCGGCAAATCAAGATTGCATTGGATTCAGTCAACCGGCTCTTTCCGCTTTCCAAATATGAAACGGCAGAAACCTTGATTCCAATTCTGGCTCCAAATTCCTGCTGGTTCAACCCCAGAGCAAGACGCAGTTCTTTAATTCTATCATTTTCGGTCATTGAAATTCACCTCCTTTCTTGTGGTTACTATCTTATCACAAAATTTCAATAATTCAATACCAAAATCGAAAATTGGGCTTGACATTTTTCGATTATCGAAATATACTGTTTGCGTAATCGAAATACAGTATTTCGATAATAGAATCACATGGAGGTGAACCAGTAACATGAAGAACAACACCACTCAGAAGGGAGCCAGCGCCCCCAGCGCTGCGGAAATCGCGGCGGTCGTTGCAGCATTCAAGAGCGCAACCCGCGAGGAACAGCTGGTTCTGAACGGCGTAATGCTGGGCATGGCTACCCAGCGCAGCATTACCGAAAGGGCCGGCTGACAGGAGGGCTCTCGGATGAAGATTACCAATCACTTCACGGATGGAACCACGCGGACCACAACCGCAGGCGTCCGGGTGCCATATACCGCCGAAACGGCCATGGCATACCGGACCATTGCAGCTGCCAAGACGGCAAACCGGCAGCAGGAGCAAAAGAACCCCTGACCCGGCACACAACACGAAGCAGGAGGAAACGAAGATGGAAGGATTTTTGATTCAGCTCGGCTACACCGCAGGACAAGCTGCGGTCCGGGCGCCGCTCTATGCGGGCCTGTTGATTGCAGAAACTGCAATTTTGGTGGGCGGCCTGCTCTATGAGCTTGACCGGCTCGGAGTATTTGACGGCCTGGGCGCATGGATCGGCTCCACCCTCCACACCCTCTTGACCTATACCACGGAAAGGAAGTGAGGCCGCAGCATCTGCCCGCCCGTACATACACACCAAAGCCAAAGGAGGCACACGACATGGAACAGACCAAAGCAAGCAGCCTTATTGATATGGCAAACGGCGCCATTAAGGAACGGCTTGATTACGAAATGGGCCGCGTGATCAACAACATCAGCGATCCGAACACCAAGGCCACCGCCAAGCGCACCATTACGGTGAAGATCACCCTGGAGCCTGACGAAGAGCGCCAGCACGTCGAGGTGAGCGCCACAGCATCCAGCACCCTGGCAGCCCTCCACCCGGTCAAGACCGCCCTGGCGGTCGGCCAGGAGGGCGGGCGCACCGTAGCAGTGGAACTTACCCCGCAGATTCCCGGCCAGTTCGACACCTACGGTGGCGAGGCCCCGGAGCGCAAGGTTCTCAAATTTGCCGACATTCACACCGCATAAAGAAAGGAAACAACCATGGATTTCAAGAACAGCTTCCTCGCCGACGCGATCAACACCCTCGCCGAACTGGGCAAGAAGGCCGCAGAGCCTACCTTCCAGAAAGCAGAAGGCCGCACCTTTCTGGTGACTGGCAGCGACTACACGGAAATTGAGCCGATGGAGCTTCCGAAGCCCGAAAAGGTGGTCACCCGCAGCCTGGACGCCCTGGTGGCGCTCATCAAGACCGAAGCCGCCAGCCAGTTCACAGATTTGCCTCTCTACATTTCCTGCGGCAACTTCAACGCGGTAGACGTATTCACCAAGCCGAACCCCGAAGATGACCTGCACCGTTGGCGGCCGTATTACGCCCTGGCTACTGATCTCCCGACGCTGGTGGAGGATGTACGCTGGACCTTTGATGAAGCCATGATTAAGCTGCGTTCCGCATTCCAGCGCCCGCTCGGCATTCCCGGCGAAACCAACGATGTGGATTACATCATTGACCTGCTTTCCCACATGAGCGTGGATCAGAGCATCAAGAGCGACGACAACGGCGTGACCCAGACCGTACAGGTGCGCAAGGGTATCAGCTTTGTGGAGAACAAGGCAGTCCGCCCCATCGTAACCCTGGCGCCTTACCGCACCTTCCAGGAGGTCCAGCAGCCCGCAAGTGAGTTCGTGTTCCGGGTCTACGAAGATCGGAGCATCAGCCTGACCGCAGCCGATGGCGGCATGTGGAAGCTGGCCGCACGGGATGCCGCCAAGCGCTACCTGACCGACGCCCTGGCGGATGAAATCGAAAAGGGCCTGGTCATTGTGACCCTGTAAACAATTTTGGAAGCCGCAGCCTGTGGTGTAGCACAGAGCCGACGCGGAGGGCGGGAACGGGGACTTTAAGAGAAAGGAGGAAAGGCTTTGAAAATCGCATTGCAGCACGGCCAGGTGATCCTGGCCGAAATCGAACCCCTCCGGCATGAGCAGCTCAAACGAATTGGACTGCTCCGCTGGAACAAAACCACGCGCACCATGACCGGCACAATCAGCCTGGACTTGCTCAACGCACTGTCCCGCATTTTTACCCTGCCGCCTTTCGTAGAGGCGGAACGGCAGCACCTTCTGAATATTGCCGGACAGGTGGAACAGCAGCGGGAAGCACCGGAGCCGGTGGCGCTGGTAAAGTACCCAGTGAAAGCCCAGATGTTCAAACACCAGGTCAGAGGCGCCAACATGGCGCTGCTGCAGCTCACTTCCGGCAGCCCGGAGCAAGGGAAAGGGTTTGCCTTTTTATTTGAAATGGGCTGTGGCAAAACGCTTACCGCTATTGCGACCATGGGCGCACTTTACCAGATGCACAAAGTTGACCGGGTGCTGGTCGTAGCACCAAGCAGCGTTTGCAGTGTATGGCCCCACGACTTGCAGCAATTCGCCGCCTTTCCGTATCATTGCGAAACCCTACTGGGCGAGAAGAAGAAGCGCCTCGAAGCATTGGACGCTTTGGAGATCTGGCCATTCGCACAGCTCAAAATTGCCGTGATCAACTACGAGAGTACTCACCGAGACGGGATCTTTGAAGCCCTCCAGGAGTACGACCCAGATCTGATTATTTGCGACGAAAGCCAGCGCATCAAGAACCACACCGCAGCCCAAAGCAAAGCGCTTCACAAGCTGGGTGACAAGGCGCAGTATAAGCTGGCCCTGAGTGGGACGCCGGTGCAGAACAACGCGGTGGATTTGTACAGTCAATACAGATTCCTTGACCCGGCTGTATTCGGTTCCAACTTCTACGCATTCCGCAACCGCTATTGCCTTATGGGTGGATACGGACAGCATCAGATTGTGGGCTATCGGAACATGGACCAGCTGGTGCAGCGCGAACACTCCATAGCGTACCGCGTAACAAAAGCGGAATGCCTGGATCTTCCGCCGCAGACCTTCATAAACCGGTACGTCAAGTTCAGCCCGGCGGACCGCAAGTTGTACGAACAGCTGCGCCGGTCGAGCTTTGCAGAGCTGGACAGCGGCGACAGTATCACGGCGACCACCGTTCTGACCAAAATGCTGCGGCTTATGCAGCTGACCGGCGGCTTCACTCAGACTGACGACGGCACCCGGCCCCAACAGGTCAACACGGCCAAGCTGGACGCCTTGGAGGATATTCTGGACGACTATGTGCTGGAAACCGGTTCCAAGCTGGTGATTTTTGCCAGATTCCGCGCAGAAATTGCAGCCATCGAAAACACCCTCCGAAAGAAAGGCATTCCCTATGGCTCCATTTATGGCGACGTTCCTCAGGCGGAACGCGGGAAGATCGTTGACGACTTCCAGCAGAATCCGGAAACCAAAGTATTTGTGGCTCAGATTCAAACCGCCGGTTTAGGTATCACGCTTCACGCGGCCAGCATGGCTGTTTTTTACAGCATAGATTACAATTACGCGAACTATGCGCAAGCCCTGGCCCGCATTCACCGCATTGGACAGCATAACCCGGTGACGTACATTCATCTTCTGGTTGAAGATAGTATAGACGACAAGGTGCTGGCGGCCCTGGAAAACAAGGAAGATATTGCAAAATCCATTGTGGACAGCTGGCGCACCTACTTCTAAAAGAAAGTGAGGATTTCACCATGACGATTCCCGAACAGGTGGACGCATACCGCGCCCTGTTGGATGAAAAAGACCGCCTTGCAGATGAAACCAAGGCGAACAATAAGGCCATCGAGGCCGCCCGCGAACAGCTGGCCTCCGCAATGATTGAGGAGGAAACGCCTCAGATCAGCCGGAACGGCTATTCCTACACCCTGACGCCTAAGACCAAATACAGCAAGGCCGCAGGCAAGGACGCTGAGCTGATGGACGCCCTCCGGGCAAACGGCCTGGGTGACCTGATCAAAGAAACGGTCAACGCCCAGAGCCTGCAAGGCGCCATGAGCAACCTGGCCGAAGAGAACGACGACGAGCTGCCGGAGGATTTCGAGGGCCTCGTGAACGTGTACAGTTTCAACGACGTGACCCGGCGGAAAAGCCGGATCAAGTAAAAGGAGGATAAACCATGTCGAACGATAAAGCATTGACCACGGTGCAGGATTTCGCACTCACCCCCATCAACAGCGACGTGACCGAACTGATCAAGGAAGAACTGGACGGCCTCGGTCAGATTCCCTTCGACACTATCAAGGTGCCCAGCGGCGGCGGCCTGGCATTCGAGCTGCCCGGCGACGACCCGGACAACCCGGAAACCGCCCAGATCCTGACCGGCGTGATTGTACACCACCACGCCGTGAACAGCTACTGGCCCGGCGAGTACGACGGCAGCAACACTCTCCCGGATTGCAGCAGCGCAGACGGCAAGCAGGGCCTGGACATCAAGACCGGCGAACTTCGGGACTGCTCCACCTGCCCCTTCAACCAGTTCGGCAGCAGCAGCAAGGGCAACGGCAAAGCCTGCAAGAACGGTCACCGGATTTATCTGCTGCGCAGCGGCGAGGTTTTGCCGGTGCTGATTTCCCTGCCCCCTACGAGCCTGCGGGCCTTCAAGGACTACATTGCAAAGCGCCTGGTTCTCAAGGGCAAGCGCACCAGCAGCGTGCTGACCACCATCAAGCTCAAGCGCGAAAAGAGCGCGGACGGCATTGCATACAGCAGCTGCGTGTTCACCAAAGCAGGCGACCTGACTCCCGCGCAGATCGAACAGGTCAAGCCCACGGTGGACTGGATCAAGAGCGTTGCCTCTACGGTTCCCGTGGTGGAGCAGCAGCCCGAAGAAGCCCCCACCAATGCAGACGCGGAAGGTTTTGTGGAAGTAAGCAAAGACGTGCCGTTCTGATCAACGCCTCCGAATGACCCGTGCGGGCTGCAGGACGAACAGCCTGCAGCCCGCATATTTTTATTTTGGAGGATGCACCAGTGGATAAAGTAAACATTGACGAGTTGGTGAACTACAAAGAAGAATACACCAAGTTCGTCCAGAAACCAGAATTCAAGCACGACCGCATGGTGAGCCTTTGTCCATTCCACGACGACCGGAAGCCCAGCTTTTCGGTGGATCTGAAAACCGGCAAATTTGTATGCTTTGCCTGCGGCAAGGCGGGCAATTACGTCAGCTTCCGGGCTGAATTGGATGGAACCTCCAACGCCGACGCATACAAGAAAATTCTTCGGGAGCATGGCGTGGACGAAACCAAAAAGGAACCGGCGAAGCCCAAAAGCTACACCGTTGAGGACTACGCAGCTGAAAAGAAGCTCCCGGCGGAATGGCTCCACATGGTATGCAGCCTGGAAAGCAAGCAGGAGCAGGACGGCACCCCTTACGTCAAAATCCCGTATTTCAACACCGAAAGCAAGGTCCAGGTCACCCGCAAGCGCATGGGAAACCACAGCTTCAAGTGGGGGTATGGATCAGCCGGAAAGATGATTCCATACGGCCTCTGGCGTAAAGAAGGCATGGAGGTGGCCGGGTACACGATTCTGGTCGAGGGCGAGAGCGATTCACAAACGCTCTGGTTCCTTGGCTACCCGGCGCTCGGCATTCCCGGTGCAAGCACATTCAAGCCGGAGTGGGTAGAGGATCTCAAAAGCATCGAAATCCTCTACATTCACAAGGAGCCGGACCGAGGCGGACAAACCTTTTTCGAGAAGGTGACCGAAGCCCTGAAAAACGCCGGGTATAAAGGCGAGGTGAAAACATTTTCCTGCGCGGATGCAGGAGAGAAAGACCCCTCTGCCCTATATATCAAGCTAGGCAAAGATGCCGCCCAGGACAAGCTCGACGAGCTGCTGGAAAATGCGAAGGTCGTAGACCTTGACCATTTGGCCGACGATGTTCCCGCCGCCATCGAGGGCGCACCGAAGAACCTGCGGCAGCCTCCCGGCTGGCAGTATGGCGAATTTGGTATAAGCCGCATTGACGAAAAGACCGACCAGCTCGTCTGCGTATGTAGAACGCCGATCATCCTGACCAAGCGCCTCAAACGTACCGACACCGGCGAAGAAAAGATAGAGGTCGCCTGGAAACGTGACGGAGAGTGGCACGACGCTATTTTCCCCCGCTCTATGATATTCCAGAGCCGCAGCATCACCGCCCTGGCGGACAAGGGTTGCACCGTAACCAGCGAAAACGCCAAACAAGTGGTGCGATTCCTGGGTGCATTGGAGCAAGAGAACATAGACGCCCTCGGCTTGCAGGAAAGCACTTCGACCTTCGGCTGGCAGAGCCGCCACCGGTTCCTGCCCGGCCACGCCCCGGACATGGTTCTGGACATCGAACCGAGCATGACCCGCTGGGCCACAGCATACCTCAAAAACGGAACCCTGGACGCATGGCGGGAAACCATGACCCAGCACCGGAACCGCTACCGCTTCCGATTCATCCTGGCTTCCAGCTTTGCAGCCCCCCTTCTGGCAATCATCAAACAGCGAATTTTCTTCGTGTACAACTGGGGCGGCAGCCGAGGCGGCAAGACGGCAGCATTGAAAGCGGCCCTTTCCGCCTGGGGTGATCCCGAAAGGCTCATGGCAAATTTCAACGCCACGCAGGTGGCGCTGGAACGAATGGCCGGCTTTTATTGCGATTTGCCCCTGGGCATTGATGAACGCCAGCTTGCAGGCAACAAACAGGAAGGGCTTGAAAAGATCGTATATATGCTGGCCAACGGCACCGGCAGGAGCCGTGGCAGCAAGGACGGGGGCCTGCAGGAGTTACGCACCTGGCGCAGCGTAATTCTGGCCACCGGTGAAGAACCCATAGGCAAGGCGAACAGCCAGACCGGCGTCAGCACCCGCGTTTTGGAGGTAGTCGGCGCCCCGTTTGAGGACGAAGCGAGTGCCAGCGATATGCACCAGCAGGCGGCGCTGAATTGCGGCTGGGCAGGCCCGGAATTTATTCAGTATATCCTCGACTATGGCGACCAGGCCATAATTGACGAATACGCCGAAGTTCTGGCCCGGATACGGGATCTCATGGGAACGCACAACGGCAGCCACACCGCAGCCGTGGCAACGGTGGTTCTGGCGGATCAAATGCTTTCCCGCTGCATCTTCGGGGAGGAGGCAGAAACCGCCAAGATGGAAGCGCAGCACATGGCAGTCTGCATCACGGCAGATCTGGCCGAACAGGAACAGCCCGACGTGAACGAACAGGCCGCCCAGTACATCAGTGACTGGATCAGTACCAACAACAATTACTTCACCGATACAAGCACCATTGGTCAGCGCTATGGCTGTATCGAGGATGGAACGGCGTTCATCCTGCCCACCATCCTGCGGGAAGCTTTGGAAAAGGGCGGTTTCTCCTACCGAAAGACCATGAACTGGCTGGCAGAAAAGCAGATTGTCCAAATTGATCCACGCGGGAAGTATCAGATCGTCAAAAAGTTCGGAGGCCGACCGGTCCGCATGATTGCCGCAGACCTGGAACTTTTGCAGAATCCGCCGGACGATGAAGGTTTTACCGAGGTTTTGACGGACAAAGACGACATTCCGTTCTGAGGCCGCAGCGAAGCCCGTCAACGGCATTTCGCCACGCCTGCGGTAATTTCCTAGGAAGCGCAGCAAGCAGACGTGTGTGGAAAATTTTTTCCAGTGGAAAAAAGAAGGCCCCGCGTGGCCATCTATGTTACACCATGATTACACCAAGGTTACACCATTTGCAATGCCTAGGTGTAACCAAAAATCAGCGCAAAGCCGCTCTATTTTAAGAAAGTTACACCTATTACACCAAAAAAACAAAATATATTCGTGACGGGCAAATTTCAAAGATTGCACGCGTGCGATTATATAAGCATCATTCAAAACAAGGTGTAACGTGTAACCCCGCAGTTTTTAACGTATATTCGTAAATAATCAGTTACACCGGTTACACCTAACAGCATGAAAAGGAGCAAAAACATGGAAAACAATGCAGCAAACGCAGTCCGCAGCACCGAAAACACCACCAAGAACCAGACCACCTTCCGCCTCGGCTTGCACCTTTCCACGGCGCACGGCGATTCCGCCGATACATACGCTGACTTCAATTTCGCAGGCAGCACCCCGGAGGAATTCGACCACGCCCTGGGCACTATCCTAGACGTGGTAACTGATACCGTATACGGCGGCCAGATCAACGGCCTGCGTGAGATCATGGACCGCAGCACCGCCGAGTTCATGGCAAACGCAGCAGAGCAGGAGCAGCCCGAAGAAGAAGCTCCGGCAGCTCACGACGACGCCCTGGACGTCATGCGGTACGGTCAGGACAAGCCCCAGAACCCCGCGCTGCTTATCGAGACGCCGCCGCTCCCGACCAAGACCGAACCCCAGACCCCCCCCCGTAGCGTTGAGCGCCCGCACGGCGCAAGAGGTTTGATGTTCCTCCATTGCCCGGAATGCAATAGGACCTTCAAGCAGTTCAACAAGGACTTCACCGAAAGTGCGAACTGCTTCTGCGGCGCAAAGATTCCCCTGGACAACACAACCCGCTTCGAGTATACCTGCCCCGCCTGCGGGAAGCTCACCTATGGGCGCACCAATGTTGAAACGGCAACCATTGACGCTGGCAGCATGAACTGCGTATGTGGTACGCCCTGCCGGGAATTGCGCTGGGACCCGGAAGTCCGCAGCTTCCACGACTGAACGAAAGGATGATACATACATGAACTATAAAAACCCGCTCCCTTCCCCCTACGACTACGAAAAGCTGGGTGCATACCTTCACGCCCTGATTGATGCAGGTGCAGCCCACAATGTGACCGAGGCCAGGAAGCTGGCCCGCAGGCTGATCCCATCGGAGGCCAAAATTCAGAAGGACATTCTGGCACACCTCAACAAGCAGGTGGGCGGCTTCTGGTGGAAGGATGCCGCCGGGCCGTATCAGCGCCAGGGTATCCCGGACATTGTAGGCTGCCACGATGGGCATTTTTTCGCATTCGAAGTCAAGCGCCCCTTGGTGGGCGAATTGAGCGCCATTCAGCGCCACACCCTGACCGCCATCAATGCAGCAGGCGGCTCGGCCTACGTTGTAACCAGCGTGGAGGATGTGCGCCAGGTATTCGAGCGGCAGGAGGATTGACCGATGGACTACACAGAACTGAGAGCAAGGCGGCGTCTGCTGCGGCGCTACTTGCGCCGGTACAGATTGGAGCAAACCGAAGCGGCATACAAGGCCGTGGAAGGTATCCTGCAGCGCCTGCCTGACGACCACCCCGCCGCTCAGATCATGCGCCTGCGGTACAAAGAGTGCCGGAACTGGCGCACGGTAGAGGATCGGACATTTTACTGCCACAGTCGAGCCTTTGAGTTGGAAACGGCAGCCATTGACGCCCTGCTTCAAAGTACGGAGGTGGTGGACGCAATCACGAGCTGGGAGGCGGCACAGAATGACCATTGAAGAAGCCTGCCGCCTTCTTGACCCGGCCACCACAGCAGAGGAACTGGCGAAGATCGAATATTACCACGGATTCAGCGGCAAAAAGGCTTGTATTGAGGCCATCGACGAAGCCTGCACCATTTTGGTGGAATTTGCCCGCAGCCATAACAAGGAAGGTGAAAAGTAAATGGACTGGTTTTGTGGATTTCTCACCGGCTGCATCATGGGCGGCGTCCTCGCCCTGGCAGCTTCCCCGACCGGCAGCAAAGCGCCGGTGGATATGTACAAGAAGGACTGGGACCCGGCGCAGCATCCGCTCGAAGCAGAGGGCGAGGCGCTGGACCCGCAGCAGGAAGGCGGCAAAGTATGAGGACTAAGAAGCGGAACGGCCTGGCAGCACCCGCAGCGATCATTCTGGCCGCTGCCTGCATCATCGGCGCCAATGCAGCAGCCGCCAGGATTGACGACCTGACCGGACAGCGGGACATTTACCGCAGCCGGGCAATCAACTGGGAAACGGAAGCCCTCGAAGCAGAGGAACAGGTCCAGGAGCTGAAAGCCCAGCTTGCAGCATCCCAGCAGGCCAGCACAGAAAGTGCGGTTCATTTCCGGTACGCCGGAGAGTTCGGCTGCACGGCGTACTGCTCGGAGAAGTACGAGCATATCTGCGGCACCGGCGACGGGATCACTGCAAGCGGCGCCCCGGTACAGGCAGGCGTCACGGTGGCAGCTGATCCCGACATTTTCCCCTTCGGAACGGCCCTCTATATTGAGGGTGTCGGGGTACGGTATGTCCAGGATACCGGCGCAGCCATCCAGGGGAACAAGCTGGATGTGGCAGTGAATACGCACGAGAACGCCCTCGCCTGGGCCGGATACGGAACCCACCGGGTGTGGATCATTGAGGAAGGTGCAGCGGAATGAACTTCCCCAACAAGGAATACCCCGTGATTTACGCGGACCCGCCCTGGAGCTACCGCCAGCATGGAACAAGCCCCAAAAGCAGAGGGAACGCTGCCCAGCATTACCGCACGATGAATGTCGAGGACATTTGCAGCCTGCCGGTTCGGCGGCTTGCGCGGGGGGGGGGGTACAGGATGTGCCCTATTCATGTGGGCGACCTTCCCGACGCTTCCAGATGCCCTGCGGGTAATGGAAAGCTGGGGCTTCATCTACAAAACCGCAGCTTTCGTCTGGGTAAAGAAAAACCGGAAGAGCAGCACCCCTTTCTGGGGCATGGGAGCATACACCCGCGCAAATGCAGAAATCTGCCTGCTGGGCATAACGCCTGGCTTCAATGCAGGCGAGGCAATCAAAAGCCATTCCATGCATCAAATTATTGAAGCCCCGGTAAAGGCCCACAGCGTAAAGCCGGACGAAACCCGCAAGCGCATTGTTGAATTGATGGGCGACGTCCCGCGAATTGAATTGTTCGCCCGCCAACACGCACCCGGCTGGGACGTGTGGGGTGATGAAGTTGATTTAGAGGTGATCGACAATGGATGAAATAAGACCCATCGACGGAAACGCTCTTGAACAGGGAATGCGAGAGTTTGCGGTGCAGATCTGGATCGAGAGCAAAAACACGAGCGCCTGCGAAGAAACTGCGGAGGCTTGCGCCGACATGGTGAGCGATGCCCCGACCCTCATTCATGAACTTTCAGAGTGGCGCAAACCGGCAGAGTCTCCGCCAACTCGAAAAGATGCAAACAAGAACGGCTGCATTTTAGCAGTTCACAAGCTTTTTGATTTTGATGTTGACTGGTGGCATTTTTCAACCGTGGCAGACAATCCAGAAGATTTTTACTGCTGGTACCCTACACCTGAACCTCCGAAGGAGCTACTGAAATGACTAATCCTTGTTACCATTGCCAGCAGCGCAGCACCGCCTGCCACGACCGCTGCGAACAGTACCAGGAGTGGCGGGAATTTTACCAGGCCGAAAAGGACCACGACAAGCAGGCCAACACCCTCTGCACGATCCACAAGGGCGATTTTGACGCCGACACCTGGCACGGGAAGCGACGGAGGCGCCACAAATGAGCCGGAAGAAGGAACCGCCTCCGCAATTTATCGCGGTGACCGCCGACGAATACGAGCTGACGCTCGGAGCCTTTGACACGGTCAAGGAAATGTGCGAGTGGAGCGGCCACAAAAAGTTCGCCATCTATCAGAGTATGGAGAACGGGCGCATTCTTCGGAAAGGCCCTGCGAAGGGATGCAAAGTGCTGCGCTTGGTAAATGGCCGGTACATCACCGGCGTATTGCACCCAAAGCCCCGGCACAAAAAGAAATAACAAGACCGCCTGCTGCAAGGCGCAAACCCCGCAGCAGGCGGTCTATTGTCAGTATTCAGTCACGGCCTCCCAGGAGAACGGCAACTCTTTTTCTGCCAGCCCTTCCCCGTTCCATTGCGTCTGGTATGTAACCTCCATTCCGATTTCCGCACCGGTATCGTCTACCGCTATCAGCATCAGCCCGTCCTTGAAAGGGGTATCCGCTTCATAGCCGCCGGACCATTTTGTGGCCGTACACCAACGCACAAGATCGTCGCAGAGCCACTGCCGGACGCATACCCGCCCGGTCTCTTGGATGCGGTACACATCCTCGGAAACGCCGGTCTGCTCCCCGATGAGCCGGACATGGCGCACATACCCGAAGCGATCCCGCCCGTTGGTGATCACCATCTTGTCGGAGAGCATCAGCGACCTCCTGCCATGCCGGACGCCCCCAGGAGATACACCCAGTGGCGCCCCTCCTTATTCCGCTCCCATTCGCCGCCCATGGCCTCGAAAGCCGCAGTCATTCCAGCGTAACAGAGCTGGGCAGAATTGGGAAGAGGCTCCCCCTCTTCATTGTAGGCCAGGGCGCCAGCGGCGGCCTGTTCGGCGGCCAGGCGCTGAGCGTATGCCCATTGAATGTCCAGCTTCGCAGCCATGCCACGAAGCGCCACGCACAAGTCAGCTTTTTTCATTTCAGTATCTTCCTTTCTGCGGTTGGCTCCCGCGACCATCTTGTCGGTATCAACAAAATGGTTTCGGCCCGCGCCGCCGGGCCATCATCAGGCGGGTTATTTTTTGAGTTGTTTGGCGACCGAAGCATAAAAGCTGCGGACTTCTTTGTGGCGCAGGACCTCCGGGTGATTCTCACCCCAGTCCCAAACTTCCCGCTCAATATAGGGGTCAAGCTCCTTTGCCAGCCCCATGAAGTGGTCGGCGATTGCGGAGCGATCCGCGATCTTTACCACTTCAATTTCAGCATGTTCTGCATTCCATGCGTGGGCCTCGTTCCGCTTTGCCCAGCTATTCGTGAAAATCGCAATCGGCCAGGAGCAAAGGTTATATTTTGCCGTGCTGGGCTGACCGTTCCGCTTGAGCTTCGTCAAGCTGTAGGAGCTACCGCACCAGGACGGGTCGCCGGGCGACCGCTCAATGAACCACAGCCCATTGTCATTCTTGAAGAAGGCGCCGGAAATCAGCACCACGTCACCCGTTTTCATTTCAACGCCGTTTTTGTCAACCATTTTGATTGCCTCCGTTCATTTCGTGTTCCCTTTCGGTGTCTGTGTCTTACCACATAAGCGCAGTAAATTCCACTGGCAGACAGTCCAAAGATTCAAGGTGTCTTTTGTCTCTCTTGCTCAGCGCTGGGCAATAAAAAAGCGGGGATAAACCCCGCCGGAATGGCCGCTCAGGCCTGGAATGCCGGGCGCACAGCGCCGCGAAAGTAAGTGAGCCGGATTGCATGTTTCAGCTCACGCTCGCTCATGCAGGGGGTGCAGAGCTTGCTGACAAAGTCAATCGCCCACCAGAGGCCCTGCACGGTCTGACGATCCAGAACCGCCCGGCGCTCTGCATCGGAACTGGCAGCAGCGGCCCGGCTGAGAGTTGCCTCGCAAGATGTAATGAAGTTTGCCGGGATATTGATAGATAAAGCGTTCATAATTCAGTCCTCCTTGACCAGTTCCATCATTTTGAAGACACGGCCCCATTCCGCTTGGCTCAGGCGACCGCCCTTGTTCACGACATCCTCTGCAAGTGCGATTTCGGCCTTCATTTCAGCCTTGCTCATTTCATTGATGTTTTTCATTTTGCATCCCCCGTTCCTTTGTTGTGTCTGTGTGATACCATACATACGCAGTAAATTCAACTGGTACTCCTTACAAATAGTAGAGCGCATTTTTGTCTATTTATGTCTGCATTGCCCCTGTCAACCCCCAAATAAAAGACCGGACATTTTGAGCAAAAGACCGGACTTTTTGTGTCAAAATCTACGGTATAATAGATAAAGAACAAAGCCATTCACACGGATGCAAGGCCTTTTTCCTCCTTTCACCTACATCCGTATCTGCTTAACCCAGAGCCGCCGGGCGTCAAGGATCAGAGTGCAGCAGCCACGCACACTCGGAGTCATGGCGCCCGGATGACGCTGGATAAATGGACCAAACAAGGCGCGAAACAGCCCTGCAAACCGAATTTTGCTCATTAAGGTACTACCTGGCAAAAACTGGCAGCGGGGCAAGGAAGGCGCGAAGGTTTTTTCTAAAAAAATAAAATTTTCAACCCATTTCGTTACGTCAAGCGCAGTAAATGCAGGCCACGAAGCGCCCGCATCATATAAGCGTGCATAGTTTATCCGGCTAAAACCCCTGCCCTCCAAGCAGGTAAAGAGGGTTCGACACCCGCTGCACGCTCCACATGAGGACCGACAACACATGAACATTGAAACCAGACGGCTCGCCGACCTGAAACCGGCGGCGTACAACCCGCGCAAAAAGCTGGTGCCCGGTGATCCAGAGTATGAGAAGATCGCCCGCAGCATTGAAGAATTTGGCTATTGTGATCCAATCATCATAAACAAAGATGGAACCATCATCGGAGGCCACCAGCGGACGCAGGTTCTTCTGGACATGGGCGCAGAAACCGCCGATTGCGTTGTCGTAGACCTGGACCCCGACAAGGAAAAGGCCCTCAACATTGCCCTGAACAAGATCACAGGCAGCTGGGACGAAGCCAAGCTGGCGGAATTGATTGGCAGCCTGGACCTAGACGGTTACGACCTGACCAAAACAGGTTACTCGGAGCCGGAGCTGAAGTCCATTCTTGCACAGGTAACGGTAACCCCGGACGATTTTGGCCAGGAATTCAGTCTCCCGAACCGCGAGCAGATTCTGACTCATCGAATGTATGTAACATTGCATCGACAGCAGATAGCTTTTATTCGGGCGGCTCTTACACAAGCCGAAGCTGAAGGTCTTGGTGAAACGTATGGAAATACGGACAAAGACGGAAATGCCCTCAGTAAGGTGGTGCGAGAATGGCTAGAACAGAACACAAGCTCGTCCGAGAACGACGACCTCTAAGCTCTATCTTCCCGGCGGACTACAACCCGCGCAAAGAGCTGAAGCCATCGGACCCAGAGTTCAAGAACATTGAGCGCAGTCTTAAAGAGTTTGGCTATGTTGATCCCATCATCATAAACAAAGATGGAACCATCGTCGGAGGCCATCAAAGAGCCTCCGTTTTGAAATCCCTGGGGTACACCGAAGCGGATTGCATCGTGGTAGACCTCAGCAAGCAGGACGAAAAAGCCCTGAACATTGCTCTCAACAAGATTGGCGGTCAATGGGATATGGCCCTGCTGCGGGATGCCCTGCAAGATTTAACATTGAGCAAGGTCGATGTGAACGCGACAGGATACAGCGACGACGAACTGAGCGTCATTCTGGGCGACGTAATGCTGGAAAAGCAGCACGAAGAAAGCCCTATTGACCGGATGAAGTTTATTTTCAGTTTGGAGCAATTCGCCGATTTACAAAAAGCCCTTCAGATTATGGGCGCTAAATACAAACCCGATCAAATGGAAACTTTCGGAAATTCCAATAAGGTCGGTAATCGGATATACATGGTGGTAAAGGAATGGGCAGAGCTAAAGAAATCCAAATCCGGGTGATTCCGGCTAAAATTGCGAACCCGTTTATTCGAGCGCATCATTATAGCGGAAAAGTAGTGAGTAACAGCCAGTTGCATTTCGGAGCTTTCCTCGATGGAAGGCTCCACGGCGTTCTGAGCTATGGGCCAAGCCTTGACAAGACAAAGATCATTGGTCTGGTTGAGGGCACAACCTGGGACGGATTCCTGGAGCTTAACCGCATGGCTTTTGACGATTACCTTCCCCGTAATTCGGAAAGTTACTGCATTGCAAAAACCATTCGCCTGATCAGGAAGCAGGCCCCACAGGTCAAGTGGATCATCAGCTTTGCGGATGGATGCAGCTGCGGCGACGGTACGATTTACCGGGCCTGCAATTTTGTCCTAACCGACATCAAGCAGAATAACAACCTCTGCCTGCTGCCAAACGGCGACAAAGTTCATAAATTGACCTTGCAAGGCCATCCAACCGCTCCAAGGCTTGAACTTGGAGGGCGGACATTTTACGACGTAACTGGCGGGAAATATGATTTCAACGCTTACGTCAAAGCCGCTGGCGGAACTATCCTTCCCGGCTTTCAGCTTCGATATATTTATTTTATCGATCCAACATACAGAAAGCGGCTCACGGTGCCAGAAGTTCCATTTTCCCGTATTGATGAACTTGGCGCTGGGATGTACAAGGGCGAATGTATTTCCCAGGCAGAGCGCCACGCGAAAAGTCATTTCGAGTAAAGGTTATTTTCATTGGCCGAAAGTAACAACTGGCAGCTCTACGATACAAAAGTTATCGCCCAACTTTTTAACGTAACTGTTCGCCGCATTCAGCAGCTTACACAGGACGGCGTCCTGGAAACAGTACACGTCCCCGGCCAGCGGAACAAATACGACCTGATTCCCACCATTCAGGCTTATGTCAAATATCTATCAGATAAGGCATACGGCAGAGAAGCGAAGCTCTCCGAGACGGAGCTGCGCGAGAAGAAACTTCAAGCGGAAACCGCCTTGAAGGAGTCACAAGTCGAGCTGCACCAGCTCAAAACCGCGATTGCATCCGGTAAGTATATCAGCGTCGAGGAAGTAAAACTGGACTATCAGAGATTCTTTGTGACATTCAAGAAATTTGCAACCGGCCTTCCTAACCGGGTAATTGGCCTGGTTGGCGGATATGTTGACCCGGTAACGGCCCGCACCTTGGAACGCGACATGACCCAGGAAGTGAACAACCTTCTTCGCTCCTTCGTAGTTGCCGCAGAGCCGACAGCGCCCCAGGACGGTGACGAGCCGTGAGAAAGCGCAGATTTAAGGCATACCGCATACCAGCTTATATTCACGACGCACTCCAAACCCTAAAGCCGCCGGAGGATTTAACCGTTAGCCAATGGTCAGAGAGATTCCGCGTTCTGGATGAACGCTCAACCAATATGCCCGGACGTTGGAGAAATTCAGTGACCCCGTACCTCGTGGGTATCATGGACGAGTTCAACCGCTGGGAAACCGAGGAAATAATTTTTGCGAAGCCGACCCAGGTCGGCGGAACGGAAATTATTTTGAATGCCCTGGGCTACATCGTAGATCAGGACCCAGCGCCAACAATGGTCGTATACCCTACCGATACGCTGGCTGAAAGCACTTCCGACAACCGTATACAACCGACCATCGAAGCCAGCCCGGAGCTGCGCCGCCGCTGGCTCAAAAAGGCCAGCACCAAGACAGAGTTGCAGTTCGATTCCATGTATATTGCCCTGGCCGGATCGAATAGCCCTTCCGGCCTAGCATCAAAGCCGATCCGCTACCTGTTCCTCGATGAGGTGGACAAGTACCCGGCGGCCAGCAAGAAAGAGGCCGACCCTATCAGCCTGGCCCGTGAACGTACCAAAACCTTCGTCTCGAACCGCAAAATATACATGTGCAGCACCCCGACCCTGCGAAGCGGCCACATCTGGAAAGCCAAAGAAGCAGCGGACGTGGAGAAGCACTATTTTGTTCCGTGTCCCCATTGCGGGAAGTATATCGAGTTGAAGTTTGCTCAGATCAAGTGGCCGGAAAAAGACACCGGCATGACCGACGCGGACCGCGCAGAGTTCGCAACCTATGTCTGCCAGGAATGCGGCGGGGTCATTACAGACCGCCACAAACCCGCCATGCTGCGAAATGGGCAGTGGAGAAACGTGCGAGAAAATACGCGCTTCTCCCGCACCGTCGCATTTTGGATAAATACTCTCTATTCCCCATTTACCCGTTTTTCGGAAATCGCAAAAGAATTTCTGAAAGACAAGGACGACCCCGACGCTCTGCACAATTTCGTGAACAGCTGGCTCGGCGAACCCTGGGAGGATACGAAGCTGACCACCAGCGCCGACCTCGTGCGGGATCGCCAGACGGAAACGGAAATGTTCGACCTGCCGCCATGGACCAAAATGGTCACCGGCGGCGTAGACGTTCAGGAGAACTGCCTGTATTGGACCATTCGCGCCTGGGGCGATTACCTCACCTCGCAGAATGTAGCCCATGGGCAGGCGCTTAATTTGACCGAAGTTCAGAACATCATGAACCTGGAATTTAAGCGCCCGGACGGCCAGCCGTTCCTCGTGGATCTGACGCTCATAGATTCCGGTGACCAAACAGATGAAATCTATGATTTTTGCGCCCAGAATGCAGACTGGGCACTGCCCTGCAAGGGCAGCGATACCATGTTGAGTCATTACCGGCTCAGCACGGTAAACAAGGCAGGCTCCAAAGCCTACGGCATGACCCTGGTTCTGGTCGATGGCGGCAAGTACAAGGACACCATTGCAAGCCGAATGCGGAAGCCAAACGGCAAGGGAAGCTGGATGGTTTACAAGGGCGTTGACTTGGACTATTGCGAACAGGTAACAGCCGAACAGAAAGTGACCGAGCGTTCCAGCAATGGCACTGAGCGCACCCGCTGGGTGCCCAAAAGCAGCCACGCCGCCAACCATTACCTGGATTGCGAAGTCTACTGCATGGCAGCCGCCGACATCCTGGGCGTCCGACAGCTATTCCTGCGGCAAGAGAACCAAGAGGCTCCAAAACCGAAACCCGAACCACAAGCCAACGGCCCGGAGGCCGGCTGGATTTCCCAGAACGAAAGCTGGATATAAAGGAGGCGAAGCCACCATGAAAGTACTGACCAAGGACGTTGCAGCTGGAACCCCGGTCGAATTCAAATTTGACGCATCCGGCAGCCGCTTCCTTATCAAAAATTTCACCCGCAGCCCGATTTCGTGTAAAATCCTGGATGCAGTAATCTGCATTCCGGCCAACACAAGCCAGATGGTCGCAACCAGGCAGGTTCCGCAGACCTTGGAGGACTACACCGACACCATCACCGTGACCGCCCAGGAGGCCAGCAAGCAGGGGGTGGAGATTCAGTGCATGGATTACTGACCGAGCCGGAAATCAGCGGCCAGATGGGCTATATCGGCCTGTCGCTCGGCGTATATAGCCATGAAGGAAACGGCGGAAGCAATTTTGTTCTTTCGGAAGGCGCATTCTACGTCGGCATTTTGTGCGACATGACAAATGTCACCATTATCAAACCGGAACAGGAGTAAAAGACCTATGGCAGACGAAAAACTGGATTATAGCGACCCGTCCCTCCTGCTTTCGGAGGTAAACAAGGCCATTGCAACCGTAATGGTTGGCGGCCAAAGTTACAAGATCGGCAGGCGGGCGCCCGGCCCCGCTGTCAGCCGCAGCCTGACCCGTGCCAACCTTACCGAGCTGCGCAACCTTCGCGCAGACCTTGCCGCACAGGTCGAGGAACAGGGCAACACGGACTTTTTCCGCAATACCTATGCAGCATTTTTTGAAGGGAGATAAGCATGAACTGGCTCGATAGAGTAATAGGCTTCTTCTCCCCTCAGTCCGCCTATATGCGGGAAGCCTGGCGGCAGCAGCTAGATTTTATTCGTGGTGCCGGATACGATGCAGCTGACAGCGGGCGGCTTAACCGGAATTGGCGCCCGCACAATGAAGCTGCTGACTATGTTGACCGCGGTGCGCGGGATGTGATCCGCGCCAGAGCGCGTGACATGGAAAGAAATTCCGACATATTCAACAACATCCTTTCCGCCTATAAGCGGAATGTTGTTGGTACCGGATTCACCCTTCAAGCCAGCACCGGCGACGAAGAGCTGGACACCCAGATTGAAAAACTCTGGAAGCGCTGGACCAAGAAGCAGAATTGTGATGTGACCAGGCAACAGAATTTCAACCAGATTTTGCGCATGGCAGTCACCCGGAAGAAGATCGACGGCGGCATTTTGTTCAAGAAATGCTATACCAAAGGCGGCATTCTTCCGTTCAAACTCCAAGCATTGGAAGTTGATGAATTGGCCGGTTCCGTAGCTTCTCCGCATACAAAAGGAAACCGCGTCATTGGTGGCATTGAGTACAACGACAGCAACTGCCCCGTCGGCTACTGGATCGAACAGTACAACATAGATGGATATGGATTGAACCAGCCCGTCTATTACCCCGCCAAAGATATTATTTTCTACTACACGAAAAAGCGACCCAGCCAGCTGCGAGAAGTCAGCGACATGGCCCCCAGTCTGACCCGCATTCGTGATACAAATGAGTTTATCACGGCGGTTTCCATGAAAGAGCGTGTGGCGGCCTGTTTTGCGCTGCTGATCAAGAGGGCTGTTCCCCTGGGCGGCGTAACAGGACGCAACGCCCAGAACAACAACGGCGACCGTAGGTCGTATGATGGGAAAATGCTCACCCCCGGCATGATAAGCGAGCTGAACGCTGGTGACGATGCAGAAGTCGTTGACCCTAAAAGCGGTTCCAGCGACGCAACCACATTCCTGAAATTGATGCAGCGTTTGGTCAGCTCAGGCCAGGGCCTCAGCTATGAGGCGACCGCCCGCGATATGTCGGAAACGAATTACAGCTCCGCCCGACAAGCCATGATTGAAGATGATCTGACCTATGCGGAAGAAATCGAACAGCTTCGTGACAGCTTCATGGATGAAGTATACGAAACATTTTTGATTTCCGCAGTCCTGGCCGGTGAAATCGCTATTTCTGATTTTTGGATTGACCCACAGAAATACATGGATCACAAGTGGGTATCTGCTCCCAAACGGTGGATTGACCCGCAGAAGGAAGCAGGCGCAAACAAAACTGCCCTGGAGTCCGGCGTCAAGAGCTTCAAACAGATTTCTGCCGAGCAGGGCCGGGACTGGAAGGAGCAGATTGACGACATGGCCGACGTTGCAGCGTATGCAAAGGAAAAGGGTGTACAGATTGGAGGTGTGAAAGATGTTCAGACCGCAGAAGAAAAGCCAAAACCAAAAAACCCCGACGAATAACCAGAGTTTGCAGCGCGACTTCAGTGTTGCAAGTATCCGGGCAGTCAATGAGGGCGAAAACAACCGCGCTTTTGAACTGAGTTTCAGTTCTGAGGAACCCTGCCAGATGTGGTTCGGCCCGGAAATTTTGGACCATGACCCCAGCGCCGTGGACCTCAGCCGAATGGAAAGCATGGGCGTTGTCCTTTTCAATCACGACCGAAACAAGGTCATTGGAAAGGTCACCCGCGCATGGATCGACGGCCACCGTGGCAAGGCAACCATTGAATTTGACAGCGACGACGAGAGCGAAACCGTACGCTCTAAGGTTGCCAGCGGCACCCTGAAGGGCGTTTCCGTAGGGTATCGCGTAACCAACTACGAGAGCGTCAAGGAAGGCGCCAAGTCCCTGGATGGGCGTTTCACCGGGCCGTGCTACATTGCAAAAAAGTGGATGCCCTTTGAAATCAGTATCGTTTCAGTCCCCGCAGACGCAACGGTCGGCGTTGGCCGTGATCTCAACGAGAACGGCTTCCCGCCGCCTGGCGAGGACGACCGCCCGGCCCTCTCGTATTTCGAGGGCTGCGTGACCGCAAACAAAAACCACTAACAGGAGGTAAACAGAGCATGAACAAGAGAGAGCTTATGCAGCAGAAAATGCAGCGTCAGCAGGCTATTCTGACCGCTGCCCGCACCGCAGGCCGCGACATGACCGAGGACGAGGCCCGCGAGTTCAACGCCCTTCAGGCGGACATTGAGGAACTGCGTCCGCAGGTCGAGGCCGAGGCCGAAGCAGAGCGTCAGGCCCAGATTGAGGCCGCCCGCACTGCGGAACGCCAGCGCGTCACCGACATCACTGCCATTTGCCGCAGCTTCAACACCGACCCGCAGCAGTATATCACTGGTGGCCAGACCGTCGATCAGGTGCGCAAAGCCATCCTGGACGACATGGTGAAGAACGGCGCTCCGGCCCGCACCGGCGTCCGCGTCACTGCCGACGAGCAGGACAAGTTCCGCGCAGCCGCCGCAGATGGTCTGATGATCCGCAGCGGCAACACTCCCGCACAGGCCGCAGACGGCGCCCGTGAGCTGGCAGGCATGAGGCTGCGTGACCTTGGCATTGAATGCCTGACCCGTGAGAGCGGCAAGAGCGCCTCCGAGTATCTGCGCATGAGCGACGACGATATTTATACCGAGCTGGCCCGTGCATTCCACAACCCGTCCGCAGCCTTCCCGGCAATCATGGATCAGGCCATCAATAAGAGCATCGTCCACATGTACAGCCATGTGCCGACCACCTTCGAGAAGATCACCCGCAAGGGCACCCTGCGCGACTTCAAGCGCACCGATGGTCACAACTATTTGATCGGCGGCGTCGGTGAGCTGCTGCTGGTTCCCGAAAACGGCGAACTGAAGGCGGATACCCACCAGGAAGCCACTCTGCCGCCGCGCAAGCTGGATACCTACGGCCGTCAGTTCAGCATGAGCCGTCAGGCCTTCATCAATGACGACATCGGCTTCCTTTCCGAGGTTCCCGGCCTGTATGCAGCCAAGAGCAAGAAGCAGATCAACAAGGCCGTCTATTCCATCCTGTACGGCAACGGCACGATTTACGACGGCAAAACCTTCTTCCACAGCGACCACAAGAACCTCATGTCCACTGCCAGCGCACCCAGCGCCGCTGCGATCCAGAGCATGATTCAGCGCCTGCAGATTCAGGAGGACCAGTTCGGCGAGGCTATCAACCTGACTCCGAGAATTCTGGTGGTTCCCGTTGGCTATGGCTTCACTCTCCAGACCATCTTCGGCAGCCCCACCATTCAGACCACCGAAAACACCCAGGCCGTCAACCCGCTGTATAATTACCGCTACCCCATCGAGATCGTCGAGGACGCCACCCTGAACGTCCTGGCGGGCGCCAATGCTTGCCCCTGGTTCCTGGGCGCAGGCAAGGACGAAACCGCAGGTATTCAGGTGGACTATCTGAACGGCCAGGAAACCCCCACCTTCCGCCGCAGCGAAACCACCGGCCAGCTGGGCTTCGTTTGGGACATTTGGCTGGACTGGGGTATCACCGTCATGGACTACCGCAGCTTCGTCAAGAACCCTGGCGTCAAGCTGCCCACCCTGTAAGATAGGAGAAAAAGCACATGATCGCAAATTATCAGCAGCCCGGTGCAGCTATCGACTACACCAACCCCACCAGCAACACCATCAAGGCCGGTCAGGTCGTAAGCCTGACTACCCGCATCGGCGTTGCAGGCACCGAGATTCCCGCCGCAGCCGTTGGCAGCCTGCACGTCAAGGGCGTTTTTACCATGGACAAAGCCTCCGGCGCAATCGCCCTCGGCGCTGCCGTTTACTACAACGCATCGACCGACAAGATCACCACTACCGCCAGCAGCGCCGTCCCCGCAGGCTGGGCCATTGCCGCAGCAAAGTCTGAGGATGTCACTGTTCAGGTTTGCATTGGTTAAGGAGGCCACGCCATGACCTATGTCGCAAACAGCATCGTCACCGTGGACGGCAAAGAGTACCGCCCCGGCGACG
>OGQJ01001040.1_pt1 | contig 26793 bp, 26 predicted proteins | sample 1553161 | NCBI WGS metagenome assembly OGQJ01 (sample SAMEA2579923, study PRJEB22360) | human gut metagenome | biome: human gut; feature: human-associated habitat; material: faeces | place: Denmark | collected 2008/2010 | reverse complement strand
TGGAGCACCTCAAAAACACCATCATACACTAAATCAGTAAGTTGGCAGCATCACCCCCGGCGTTAAGGGGAGAGATAAGATGGTGCATTACGAAGTAGTTCAGTATTTGATGGATTGTTGCGGTATCACTTACAACCAGGCTGTGCAGGCTTTACGCAGCAACGCCTGGGATCTCTGGCAGGCAGAAGTCGCTATACGTAGCAACAAGATGTGAGATTCGCAAAATGCAAAAAATCGACCTCGGCAACAACGAATCCCTGGTGTGCGGCGTGTTCCCCAACCAGGATGGAACGTTCACTGCCATGACGTATACCAAAAGCAAAACATTTAAAACCGAAACTGGTGCGCGCCGATGGTTGGAGAAGCACACAGTAAGCTAACGATTAAAACGTCTACTCCTGCTGTTCCAGAATAACTTCATAAAATGGGAGTATTTTTCGGTGACGAGATAATAAGAACAGTTTGCGCTATCACTCTGATGTTGAATGATGCCCTTCCGTTCTAATTTTTTCATAACCGGGTTACGGCAAGGAGAAGTGATAATAAGATTTCCTGTTTTAAGGAAATCTTTAAATACAGCGATTTCTTTCTCAGATAAACGAAGCAATACTCGTTGCTCTGGTAGTAATGAATAATGCTTTTGAATATGTGCTCGCAATCTTGAGAAGGAAATGGCGACCACGAAAGAAAAGGCAAAAACGATAATCTGAAAGAGCCAAGGTATTTCAGTATAAGCATTGAATGCGACAGTAAACTCTTTCGGTATCAGCCAGAGAGTGAGACCAAAAATGATAATCGTATACATAAGTCTTTCGAGTGGCTCGTTAGCAAAAAGTTTCAACAATGGAGTAAATACATCCAACATATCAATAACTCTCAACTGTAAGGGTATTGAAATGTTAACACAAGCTCTCGCTGTAGGGGTATAGCCGAGACCACCGAAGCCCGGAGGTGGTGAAATAAAACCGGGCACAACACGAAGGCGCATTTCCGATATCCATAAAGAGTCGGTCTTGTCTGTTAAATTTAAATGGTGGGAGTGCGCCTCCGGTTGTAAATAACGACATTGCTGTGTGTAGTCCTGGCGGCATCAGTTTTTTCTTGAAGTTCGGCTGATGTCCGCCCTTTTTTAAGTGAATTTTGTGATGCGGTGAATGCGGCTAAGCGCACGTGGCACAGTTAAAAGTCATGTTAGTCCTTATTGGTTTGGGTGGGAAAGCCGACTGTAATTGTTAACTGGTTGCAGTCACCTGGAGGCACCAGGCACCGCATCAACAAAGTTCATTTGTAAAAATGGAGATAATTATGATTGCACATCACTTCGGAACTGATGAAATACCACGTCAGTGTGTGACTCCTGGCGATTATGTTCTTCATGAAGGCCGGACATATATTGCCTCGGCAAACAATATTAAAAAGCGAAAACTATATATTCGTAACCTGACCACAAAAACATGCATTACTGACCGCATGATTAAAGTCTTCCTCGGTCGTGATGGTTTACCTGTAAAGGCGGAGTCATGGTGATGACTAAGAAAATAAAATGTGCTTACCACCTTTGCAAAAAAGACGTTGAAGAAAGCAAAGCTATTGAAAGAATGCTTCACTTCATGCACGGGATTTTATCAAAAGACGAACCGAGAAAATATTGCAGTGAATCTTGTGCCGAAAAAGACCAGATGGCACATGAACTTTAATTAATTGACTATTCGAAACTGAATTTATGCCAGAAATGGCAGGTATTCGCTCAACCTTAATTAAGGAGAAAAACATGATTACCAATTATGAAGCCACTGTTGTAACTACCGATGACATTGTTCACGAGGTGAATCTGGAAGGAAAGCGCATTGGCTACGTAATTAAAACAGAAAATAAAGAAACCCCATTCACTGTGGTTGATATCGATGGTCCATCAGGCAACGTAAAAACACTTGATGAAGGTGTCAAAAAAATGTGCCTGGTGCATATCGGAAAGAATCTGCCCGCAGAAAAAAAAGCCGAATTTCTGGCAACTCTAATTGCAATGAAATTAAAAGGTGAAATCTGAAAGAAATAGCCTGCGTATGGCGCAGGCTATGAACAGTGTGTATCCGGCAAGATCATTCACTGAACAAAACGAATTTTAATCTGAGTTGAGGTTAAAAAACAATGAGCACAAAACCACTCTTCCTGTTACGGAAAGCGAAAAAATCATCCGGTGAACCTGACGTCGTCCTGTGGGCAAGCAACGATTTTGAATCGACCTGTGCCACTCTGGACTACCTGATCGTTAAGTCAGGTAAAAAACTGAGCAGCTATTTTAAAGCTGTTGCCACGAATTTTCCTGTCGTTAATGACCTGCCCGCTGAAGGTGAGATCGATTTTACCTGGAGTGAACGCTATCAACTCAGCAAAGACTCCATGACATGGGAACTAAAACCGGGAGCAGCACCAGACAACGCTCACTATCAAGGCAATACCAACGTCAACGGCGAAGACATGACTGAGATTGAGGAGAATATGCTACTCCCAATTTCTGGCCAGGAACTGCCCATTCGTTGGCTTGCTCAACACGGCAGCGAAAAACCAGTAACGCACGTTTCACGCGACGAACTCCAGGCATTACACATTGCACGGGCTGAAGAACTACCGGCTGTTACTGCCCTGGCTGTTTCCCACAAAACCAGCCTGCTCGACCCGCTGGAAATTCGCGAACTCCACAAACTGGTTCGTGACACTGACAAAGTTTTCCCTAATCCTGGTAATTCAAACCTGGGACTGATAACTGCTTTTTTCGAAGCATACCTGGACGCTGACTACACTGATCGGGGTCTGCTGACAAAAGAGTGGATGAAAGGAAATCGTGTTTCACGCATCACCCGCACGGCTTCCGGTGCTAATGCTGGCGGCGGAAACCTCACCGATCGCGGCGAAGGTTTCGTACACGATCTGACGTCACTGGCGCGCGACGTAGCCACTGGCGTACTGGCCCGTTCAATGGATCTGGACATCTATAACCTTCATCCGGCACACGCTAAACGCATTGAGGAAATTATCGCTGAAAATAAACCGCCCTTTTCTGTTTTCCGCGACAAATTCATCACCATGCCTGGCGGGCTGGATTATTCCCGCGCCATCGTGGTTGCGTCCGTAAAAGAAGCACCAATTGGGATCGAGGTCATCCCCGCGCACGTCACTGAATATCTGAACAAAGTACTGACTGAAACCGATCATGCCAACCCTGATCCGGAAATCGTGGATATTGCCTGCGGTCGCTCCTCTGCCCCGATGCCGCAGCGAGTAACAGAAGAAGGAAAACAGGATGATGAAGAAAAACCGCAACCATCTGGAACAACGGCAGTTGAACAGGGAGAGGCTGAAACAATGGAACCGGACGCAACTGAACATCATCAGGACACGCAGCCGCTGGATGCTCAGTCACAGGTAAATTCTATTGATGCGAAATATCAGGAACTGCGGGCAGAACTCCATGAAGCCCGGAAAAACATTCCATCAAAAGATCCTGTCGATGCCGATAAATTGCTTGCTGCATCACGTGGTGAATTTGTTGACGGAATTAGCGACCCGAACGATCCGAAATGGGTAAAGGGGATCCAGACTCGCGATTGTGTGTACCAGAACCAGCCAGAAACGGAAAAAACCAGCCCGGATATGAATCAACCTGAGCCAGTAGTGCAACAGGAACCGGAAATAGCCTGCAATGCCTGCGGCCAGACTGGCGGGGATAACTGCCCTGACTGTGGTGCGGTGATGGGCGACGCAACATACCAGGAAACATTCGATGAAGAGAGTCAGGTTGAAGCTAAGGAAAATGATCCGGAGGAAATGGAAGGCGCTGAACATCCGCACAATGAGAATGCTGGCAGCGATCCGCATCGCGATTGCAGTGATGAAACTGGCGAAGTCGCAGATCCCGTAATCGTAGAAGACATAGAGCCAGGTATTTATTACGGAATTTCGAATGAGAATTACCACGCGGGTCCCGGTGTCAGTAAGTCTCAGCTCGATGACATTGCTGATACTCCGGCACTATATTTGTGGCGTAAAAATGCCCCCGTTGACACCACAAAGACAAAAACGCTCGATTTAGGAACCGCTTTCCACTGCCGGGTACTTGAACCGGAAGAATTCAGTAACCGCTTTATCGTAGCACCTGAATTTAACCGCCGTACAAACGCCGGAAAAGAAGAAGAGAAAGCGTTTCTGATGGAATGCGCAAGCACAGGAAAAACAGTTATCACTGCGGAAGAAGGCCGGAAAATTGAACTCATGTATCAAAGCGTTATGGCTTTGCCGCTGGGGCAATGGCTTGTTGAAAGCGCCGGACACGCTGAATCATCAATTTACTGGGAAGATCCTGAAACAGGAATTTTGTGTCGGTGCCGTCCGGACAAAATTATCCCTGAATTTCACTGGATCATGGACGTGAAAACTACGGCGGATATTCAACGATTCAAAACCGCTTATTACGACTACCGCTATCACGTTCAGGATGCATTCTACAGTGACGGTTATGAAGCACAGTTTGGAGTGCAGCCAACTTTCGTTTTTCTGGTTGCCAGCACAACTATTGAATGCGGACGTTATCCGGTTGAAATTTTCATGATGGGCGAAGAAGCAAAACTGGCAGGTCAACAGGAATATCACCGCAATCTGCGAACCCTGTCTGACTGCCTGAATACCGATGAATGGCCAGCTATTAAGACATTATCACTGCCCCGCTGGGCTAAGGAATATGCAAATGACTAAGCAACCACCAATCGCAAAAGCCGATCTGCAAAAAACTCAGGGAAACCGTGCACCAGCAGCAGTTAAAAATAGCGACGTGATTAGTTTTATTAACCAGCCATCAATGAAAGAGCAACTGGCAGCAGCTCTTCCACGCCATATGACGGCTGAACGTATGATCCGTATCGCCACCACAGAAATTCGTAAAGTTCCGGCGTTAGGAAACTGTGACACTATGAGTTTTGTCAGTGCGATCGTACAGTGTTCACAGCTCGGACTTGAGCCAGGTAGCGCCCTCGGTCATGCATATTTACTGCCTTTTGGTAATAAAAACGAAAAGAGCGGTAAAAAGAACGTTCAGCTAATCATTGGCTATCGCGGCATGATTGATCTGGCTCGCCGTTCTGGTCAAATCGCCAGCCTGTCAGCCCGTGTTGTCCGTGAAGGTGACGAGTTTAGCTTCGAATTTGGCCTTGATGAAAAGTTAATACACCGCCCGGGAGAAAACGAAGATGCCCCGGTTACCCACGTCTATGCTGTCGCAAGACTGAAAGACGGAGGTACTCAGTTTGAAGTTATGACGCGCAAACAGATTGAGCTGGTGCGCAGCCTGAGTAAAGCTGGTAATAACGGGCCGTGGGTAACTCACTGGGAAGAAATGGCAAAGAAAACGGCTATTCGTCGCCTGTTCAAATATCTGCCCGTATCAATTGAGATCCAGCGTGCAGTATCAATGGATGAAAAGGAACCACTGACAATCGATCCTGCAGATTCCTCTGTATTAACCGGGGAATACAGTGTAATCGATAATTCAGAGGAATAATTCAGCCTGGCGGTGTAATGCACCGCCAACTTGAAATATTTTTTATGAGAAAAATTATGAGATATGACAATGTTAAACCATGTCCATTTTGTGGTTGTCCATCAGTAACGGTGAAAGTCATTTCAGGATATTACCGAGCGAAGTGTAACGGATGCGAATCCCGAACCGGTTATGGTGGAAGTGAAAAAGAAGCACTCGAAAGATGGAATAAACGAACCACTGGAAATAATAACGGAGGTGTTCATGTATAAAATTACCGCCACTATTGAAAAGGAAGGTGGCACTCCTACTAACTGGACAAGATATTCAAAATCTAAACTAACGAAATCAGAATGCGAAAAAATGCTCTCAGGTAAAAAAGAAGCAGGCGTTTCCAGAGAGCAGAAAGTAAAACTGATAAATTTTAATTGCGAGAAACTTCAGTCCTCGTGAATTGCATTGTATTCAAATTAAAACTTCATAGCTGATTATTAATAATCAACATCGGGCGTCAATTTCAGTCTAACATTGGCGCCTGCCAGAGGTGATGCGATGGCACAAGTAATCTTTAATGAAGAGTGGATGGTTGAATACGGCCTGATGCTTCGCACTGGTCTGGGGGCCAGACAAATTGAAGCATACCGCCAGAACTGTTGGGTGGAGGGCTTCCACTTCAAACGAGTATCTCCTTTAGGTAAGCCAGACAGCAAACGAGGGATTATCTGGTACAACTATCCAAAGATAAATCAGTTTATCAAAGACTCATGATATGTCTAAATTACCAACAGGTGTCGAGATTAGAGGTAGATACATTCGCATCTGGTTCATGTTTCGAGGAAAACGATGTCGGGAAACATTAAAAGGCTGGGAGATTACAAACAGTAATATTAAAAAGGCCGGAAATTTAAGAGCGCTGATAGTTCATGAAATAAACTCCGGTAAATTTGAGTATTTAAGACGTTTTCCCCAGTCCAGCACTGGGGCAAAAATGGTGATAACGAGAGTCATAAAAACGTTCGGAGAGCTTTGTGATATCTGGACAAAAATTAAAGAGACAGAGTTAACAACAAACACAATAAAGAAAACGAAATCACAATTAAAAACACTCAGAATAATAATTTGTGAAAGTACCCTGATATCACATATTCGTTATAGCGATATCTTAAACTACCGGAATGAACTGCTGCATGGAGAAACGCTTTACCTGGATAATCCAAGATCCAACAAAAAAGGAAGAACCGTGCGCACAGTTGATAACTATATCGCCCTGCTCTGTTCGCTGTTACGTTTTGCGTATCAGTCGGGATTTATATCAACCAAACCATTTGAAGGAGAAAAAATTACAGCGAAACAGAATAAAGCCTGATCCGTTATCTAAAACAGAATTCAATGCATTAATGGAAAGTGAAAAAGGACAGAGCCAGAACATGTGGAAATTTGCAGTTTACTCAGGACTTCGTCACGGGGAACTGGCAGCTCTGGCGTGGGAGGATGTGGATCTCGAAAAGGGAATAGTGAATGTCAGAAGAAACCTGACGATACTTGATATGTTCGGTCCCCCAAAAACAAATGCCGGGATCCGGACAGTAACACTACTGCAGCCTGCTCTTGAAGCACTGAAGGAGCAATACAAACTGACCGGGCATCATCGCAAAAGCGAAATCACCTTTTATCATCGGGAGTACGGCAGAACCGAAAAGCAAAAACTGCATTTTGTTTTCATGCCCAGGGTGTGTAACGGAAAACAAAAACCTTATTACTCGGTAAGCAGTTTGGGGGCAAGGTGGAATGCAGCAGTAAAACGTGCTGGTATTCGCCGCCGTAATCCGTACCATACGCGGCATACTTTTGCCTGCTGGCTGTTGACGGCAGGAGCGAACCCGGCATTTATAGCCAGCCAAATGGGGCATGAAACTGCGCAGATGGTGTATGAAATTTACGGTATGTGGATTGATGACATGAACGACGAACAGATAGCCATGTTGAATGCGCGGTTATCATAGTTGCAAAGTTTGCCCCCAATTTGCCCCATTTAGTACCAGAGAACTGAAATAATGCAAGAAAATCAACAAATTACAAAGAAAGAACAATACAACCTGAACAAATTACAAAAACGTCTGCGTCGTAACGTGGGCGAAGCCATTGCTGACTTCAATATGATTGAAGAAGGCGATCGCATCATGGTTTGCCTCTCCGGGGGTAAAGACAGCTATACCATGCTGGAAATTCTGCGCAATTTGCAGCAAAGCGCGCCAATCAATTTTTCGCTGGTGGCTGTTAACCTCGATCAAAAACAACCGGGCTTCCCGGAACACGTTCTGCCCGAGTATCTTGAAAAGCTGGGCGTTGAGTACAAGATTGTGGAAGAGAACACTTACGGTATCGTGAAAGAGAAGATTCCGGAGGGCAAAACCACTTGCTCACTGTGTTCTCGTCTTCGTCGCGGTATCCTTTATCGCACCGCAACGGAACTGGGGGCGACGAAGATCGCGTTGGGTCACCATCGTGACGATATCCTGCAAACGCTGTTCTTAAATATGTTCTACGGCGGCAAGATGAAAGGTATGCCTCCGAAACTGATGAGCGATGATGGCAAACATATCGTGATTCGCCCGCTGGCCTACTGCCGCGAGAAAGATATTCAGCGCTTTGCCGATGCAAAAGCGTTCCCGATTATTCCGTGCAACCTGTGCGGTTCACAGCCTAACCTGCAACGTCAGGTGATTGCTGACATGTTGCGTGACTGGGATAAACGTTATCCGGGGCGTATCGAGACGATGTTCAGCGCGATGCAGAATGTGGTGCCATCGCATCTGTGCGATACCAACCTGTTCGATTTCAAAGGCATTACCCACGGTTCTGAAGTGGTTAACGGGGGTGATCTGGCGTTTGATCGCGAAGAGATCCCTCTACAACCGGCGGGTTGGCAGCCTGAAGAAGATGAAAATCAGTTGGATGAGTTACGACTGAATGTGGTTGAAGTGAAATAACCCGGATAGCGCCCGATGCGCAAGCTTATCGGGCTACTCTTATGGAGGCCGGAGAAGACGCGGCCAGCGTCGCATCCGGCAATCCCGAAGAAGATGTTTACTCTTGCACCCGGCAATTCAACATTTCATTATTTTAATAACCGCACCCGGCACGTTTTTCCTTTAATCTTCCCGCCCTGTAACTGTTTCCATGCTTTATGAGCAACAGCCTGACGCACCGCGACATAGACATGCGCCGGATGCACGGCGATTTTGCCAATATCTGCGCCATCAAGCCCGATGTCTCCTGTCAGCGCACCTAATACATCACCCGGGCGCATTTTGGCTTTTTTCCCGCCATCGATACATAACGTTGCCATTTCTGCTTCCAGCGGCACAATGGAACTATTAACTGGCGGCGTTTGCCAGTTAAGTTTTATCTGCAACATGTCAGAAATGATATTGGCCCGCTGTGCTTCTTCCGGGGCACAGAAACTGATCGCCAGACCGCTATTTCCTGCACGAGCTGTACGGCCGATGCGATGTACATGAACTTCAGGGTCCCACGCCAGCTCAAAGTTCACCACCAGCTCAAGCGATTTTATATCCAGACCACGCGCAGCAACATCAGTCGCGACCAGTACACGGGCGCTACCGTTAGCAAAACGGACCAGGGTCTGATCGCGATCACGTTGCTCCAGATCGCCGTGTAACGACAATGCACTTTGCCCTACTTCATTCAGCGCGTCGCAGACAGCCTGGCAATCTTTTTTGGTATTGCAAAACACCACGCAAGAGGATGGCTGATGCAAACTTAATAACCGTTGCAACAGCGGAATTTTGCCTTTGCTGGATGTCTCATAAAATTGTTGTTCAATGGGAGGCAGAGCATCTGTTGAGTCAATTTCAATCGCCAATGGATCGCGTTGCACTCGTCCGCTGATTGCGGTGATGGCTTCCGGCCAGGTTGCCGAAAACAGAAGCGTCTGTCGAGATGCTGGCGCAAAACGGATAACATCATCAATGGCATCGCTAAATCCCATATCCAGCATGCGATCGGCTTCATCCATCACCAGCATATTCAACGCATCCAGTGATACCGTGCCTTTTTGCAGATGGTCCAGCAAACGACCCGGGGTTGCCACGATAATATGCGGCGCATGTTGCAACGAATCACGCTGCATACCGAACGGTTGACCACCGCACAACGTCAAAATTTTGGTATTTGGCAGAAAACGCGCCAGCCGACGCAATTCACCTGCTACCTGATCCGCCAGTTCACGCGTAGGACACAGCACTAAAGCCTGGGTTTGAAATAGCGACGCATCAATTTGCTGTAACAAGCCGAGGCCAAAAGCCGCCGTTTTGCCACTGCCGGTTTTCGCCTGCACGCGAACATCTTTTCCGGCAAGGATCGCCGGAAGCGCGGCGGCCTGCACCGGCGTCATGGTTAAATAACCCAACTCATTAAGGTTCGTGAGTTGGGCGGGAGGCAAAACATTCAGGGTAGAAAAAGCGGTCACAATCTATTCTCGTGGTCATCGACGCAAAGTCAGCAGGCACGTATCCTCGCAGATCTACGCTCACGATGCGACAATTTAATCGGTTCTTCATCGGGGGGTGGGTCAGGCATGGGTTGCGGGCGAGGGATCGGATCGGGCACAGGAACAGGATCGCCAGGAATCGGTTCAGGGACAGGAATTTGCAAATAAATGAGTGTCGTCATATTTCCCTCCGGTCATTGGGTGGACTCTTAAAGGGTAGACGCTGATATATAACAGGCAAAAAAAAGCCGACTCATCAAAGTCGGCGTCGTACGAATCAATTGTGCTATGCAGTAATTCAAAAAAGGAAGTAAGACAATATGGAGCGCAACGCCCATCGCTTGACGTTGCATTCACCTGCAAGGGAGATATTGCCCTGAATGGGTAGAGAGTTTATTGACTTCGCTCAAACTTTGCGGCGTTTTTGTATACAGACAGCCGGGAAAATTGCTTTTGTTACAACCATTTACTACGATGCAACCATAAAGCAACACCACCAATAAGAACAACTAACAGAATACAAAAAATTGAAAATCCGAATTGCCATCCACCGCCAGGGATCCCACCAAGGTTGACGCCAAATAACCCTGTCAGAAACGTACTGGGTAAAAAGACCATTGCCATCAACGACATTGTATAGGTACGACGCGCTAAATTTTCCTGCATCACCTGAGCGATTTCATCCGCCATCACGCCAGTCCGTGCTATACAGGCGTCGATTTCGTCAAGGCCGCGCCCAAGGCGATCGGCAATATCCTGCATCCGACGGCGTTGGTCATCGCTCATCCACGGCAAACGTTCACTGGCAAGACGAGCATAAACATCACGTTGCGGTGCCATATAGCGACGCATCACAATTAATTGTTTGCGCAGCAGAGCCAGGAATCCACGCGGTGGAATTTGCTGATCAAGGAGATTATCTTCAAGGTCGATAATTTTATCGTGCAGCTGCTCGATAAATTCGCTGGAATGATCGGTCAACGCATCGCACACATCCACCAGCCATCCCCCGCAATCGGTCGGACCCGTGCCCTCTTCCAGATCGCTTACCACATCGTCCAGCGCCAGCACTTTGCGTTGTCGGGTCGAAACAATTAACCGCCCGTCCATATATACACGCATGGCGACCAGTTGATCGGGGCGTTCATCGGTGCTGCCGTTTATACAGCGCAATGTAATCAGCGTGCCTTCACCGAGACGGCTGACTCGGGGCCGTGTGCTCTCGCCCGCCAGCGCATCACGTACGTTATTGGGAAGCAGCGGTGTTGTCGCCAGCCATTGGGCGCTATCATGGTGTACATAATTAAGGTGGAGCCAGCAGGGATGCGCTTCATCAATCACATCTGTATTTTCCAGCGGTTTAACGCCGCCTCTACCATCCAGCATCCATGCAAATACTGCATCCGGGACATTAACGTCCGATCCCTTAATCGCTTCCACAGTGCCTCCATCATCAACGCATTATTTTGTAGTCTAGCCTTCTGGCCCTGTTACGCAACATCTCATCACCCCATTACCCTGAAATGATTAATAAAATTCTGTCTAAATTGAATACAAAAAGCAAAATGCTTTTCCATATACAAACCGTGTGAAGTGTTAAATAGCGTCTATCATTATCAGAATTATCTGATCATATGACGTGGCTTTTTTGCGATCGGATAGCAACAAAAATTGATAAAAATAACGGGATCTCAATGATTACGCACAACTTCAATACCCTGGACTTACTCACCAGTCCTGTCTGGATCGTTTCGCCCTTTGAGGAACAGTTAATTTATGCCAACAGCGCGGCGCGACTGTTGATGCAAGACCTCACGTTTAGTCAGCTACGAACCGGTCCCTATTCCGTCTCCTCACAAAAAGAACTGCCGAAATACCTCTCCGATCTGCAAAACCAACACGATATTATCGAAATCCTCACCGTTCAACGTAAAGAAGAGGAAACAGCATTAAGCTGTCGGCTTGTTTTGCGAGAGCTGACAGAAGCAGAACCGGTGATTATTTTCGAAGGTATCGAAGCGCCGGCAACGCTGGGTTTAAAAGCCAGTCGCTCGGCAAATTATCAGCGCAAAAAACAAGGTTTTTATGCGAGCTTTTTTCTGACTAACTCTGCACCAATGTTGTTGATTGCCCCCTCACGAGATGGCCAAATCGTTGATGCTAACCTCGCCGCGCTCAATTTCTATGGTTATAACCATGAAACGATGTGCCAGAAACATACCTGGGAAATAAATATGCTCGGGCGTCGCGTCATGCCTATCATGCATGAAATTTCGCATTTACCCGGTGGCCATAAGCCTTTGAATTTTGTTCATAAACTGGCGGATGGTTCGACTCGTCATGTGCAGACCTATGCCGGTCCGATTGAAATTTATGGCGACAAGCTCATGTTATGTATTGTGCATGATATTACTGAGCAAAAACGGCTGGAGGAGCAGCTGGAACATGCTGCCCACCATGACGCGATGACCGGATTACTGAATCGGCGACAGTTTTATCACATTACCGAGCCAGGCCAAATGCAGCACCTCGCCATCGCTCAGGATTACAGCTTGTTGCTCATCGACACCGATCGTTTTAAACACATTAACGATCTCTATGGGCATTCTAAAGGTGATGAGGTGTTATGCGCCCTCGCCCGCACCCTCGAAAGTTGCGCTCGCAAAGGCGATTTGGTGTTTCGTTGGGGAGGCGAAGAGTTTGTCTTATTGCTACCAAGAACCCCACTGGATACCGCGCTTTCGCTGGCTGAAACTATCCGCGTAAGCGTGGCAAAAGTGAGTATTTCGGGCTTACCACGCTTTACCGTCAGCATTGGTGTGGCGCATCACGAAGGAAATGAAAGCATCGATGAGCTGTTTAAACGCGTTGATGATGCTTTGTATCGGGCGAAAAATGATGGACGCAACCGCGTGCTGGCGGCATAAGCCGCGGATGCGTCTCGAGATCAACGACTGCGCTTAGCGTGGCGCTCCCAGTTTTCTTGCTTTGCCTGTGCCGTTTTACGTAGTGCGACGTAACACGCCCCGCTGCCGCCATGATGCGGTAGCGCGGTACAATATGCCTGGACATCATCAAATTCGGTCAACCAGCGCGCCACATAGCTGCGGACAATATTGGCATGTGATTTATCTTCCCGCCCTTTACCATGAATAATCAGCACATTACGCAAACCATCCGCCAGGGCTTGTTGAATGAAACTGAACACCATTTTGCGGCACTCTTCCACCGGCTGGCGCAAAAGATTCAGGCTCGCCTGTTGCGGATATTTACCACTGCGCAGCTTATCCAGCACCCCATGTTGCAACCCTTCCCGCCGAAACTCCAGCGGCTGAGTTAGCGGGATGATGTCGAGAAATCCAGTGGTGAGGAAATTATCAAGTTGCAGCGTGTCGATACGCTGCGGCGCACGTTGGTTACGCGTGGGATGCCAGTGGACATCTGTAGCATGTTTCAGCGGCTGGACATCTTCCATGGCGTCAAGAAACAGCGATTTGTCGTCAAGGTTCATGTTACATCCTCCCGCAATTAAGAGCGCGATATGATAACCAGACCGGGCTGGTCCAACAACGTATTACCCAAATTTCCAGTAATAAGTTCCAAATGTTGCCGATATTTTAAGCAAAATGCTTATGCATGATTATTCATTCACTATATTAATAATGTAACTTATATTTTCGTGAAATCTGTCACTGAAGAAAATTGGCAACTAAAGGTTAAAACCGTTATAACACAGTCACCGGCGCAGAGGAGACAATGCCGGATTTAAGACGCGGATGCACTGCTGTGTGTACTGTAGAGTCTGGCGGATGTCGACAGACTCTATTTTTTTATGCAGTTTTAACTTTGCAGATAGCCGCATTCTCGCCGAAATTGCGTGATTAATGACGCGGTCAGTGGTGTCTGGCGACTATCACGCCGCTGAATCAAATAATAGGTCGCTTTCGGTAAAATTTCGCTAACCGGCAACATCACCAGCCCCTGTCCGTGCAAGGGATCGCAGCCCATTTCTTCAGGTAGTATGCTGAGAAAATCGCTTTTTGCCACCAGACTGATACAGGCTGAGAACGTCTCGCAGACTACGCCGACCTGTGGCGTTTGCGCCTGCTCGTCAAGCAATTCACTCAACTGTTTGTAGTAGCTGCCGTGTGGCGTCGGCATTGTCCAGCTGTAGTCCAGTAACTGTTTGATCGAACGGGCACCAATGGCGGGATGTCCCGGGCGGCAAAAGATCGCGAATTGCTTTTCCAGTAATTTCTCAAAAGTAAATTCGTGGTCGTAGGGTCCCTGATAATAGGTATTGATGGTGAAATCCAGTTCTCCCTGGCGCAATTCATTAATCATCGACACCAGTTGCCCTTCCATAATGCGTACTTTTACCTGTGGATGCTGCTGATGAAAACGAGATATGACAGCTGGCATCAGACTGCGGGAAATACTGGCCCCCATGCCGATATTAATTTGCCCTGCCAGTTGCCCTTGTCGTTGGCGAATATCCTCTTGCGCTGCGCGCAGCTCTTCAAGAATAAGACTGGCGTGCTGATAAAAACTTTCACCGGCATCAGTTAACGTCACGCCTTTACTACGGCGAAAAAAGAGTTGCGCCGCTAACCCTTCTTCCAGCTCCTGAATAGATTTACTCAGTGCCGGTTGCGACATATTCAACATTCGGCTCGCTCCGCGAATGCTGCCCTGACGAGCCACTTCAACAAAAGCCCGAATTTGATGAATTTTTACCTGAAAAGCCATGACGCCACCGATAACCGTTATTTATCAGACCAAAGAAACTGGCATCTACTTTAATGCAGATGATTGTGTCAGGGTAATTTATGAACGGTTAAAACTGTGAAAAATCAGTTAGTGATAAGTAAAAACTATCGCTACGTGAACCGGGTCACACTTTTTACTGATGACGGGAAAGGTTATGGAGTCTTTGAATCAATTTATTAATTCGCTTGCCCCAAAATTATCGCACTGGCGACGTGATTTTCACCACTATGCAGAGTCTGGCTGGGTGGAATTCCGCACTGCCACCGTTGTTGCGGAAGAATTGCACCAGCTCGGTTATTCACTGGCGCTGGGCCGCGAAGTCGTTAATGAAAGTAGCCGGATGGGATTACCTGATGAATTCACTCTACAACGCGAATTCGAGCGCGCTCGTCAACAGGGGGCGCTAGAACAATGGATTGCGGCTTTTGAAGGCGGTTTCACTGGCATCGTCGCTACCCTGGATACCGGTCGCCCCGGTCCGGTGATGGCTTTCCGTGTCGATATGGACGCGCTGGATCTCAGTGAAGAGCAGGATGTCAGCCATCGCCCCTACCGCGACGGTTTTGCGTCATGTAACGCCGGAATGATGCATGCCTGTGGTCATGATGGACATACCGCCATTGGGCTTGGGCTGGCGCATACCCTTAAACAGTTCGAGTCCGGACTACATGGCGTCATCAAACTGATTTTTCAACCTGCAGAGGAAGGTACGCGTGGCGCGCGGGCGATGGTCGATGCAGGAGTAGTGGATGATGTTGATTATTTTACTGCCGTGCACATTGGCACTGGCGTACCTGCGGGCACCGTGGTGTGCGGCAGTGATAATTTTATGGCAACCACCAAATTTGACGCGCACTTCACCGGGACCGCCGCTCACGCAGGCGCAAAACCAGAAGACGGTCACAATGCCTTGTTGGCTGCAGCACAAGCAACTCTTGCACTGCATGCAATCGCCCCGCACAGCGAAGGAGCTTCCAGAGTAAACGTGGGCGTTATGCAGGCAGGAAGCGGTCGTAATGTTGTTCCTGCCTCGGCGTTGCTGAAAGTGGAAACACGCGGGGCCAGCGACGTCATTAATCAATATGTTTTTGAACGTGCACAACAAGCGATTCAGGGCGCAGCAACCATGTATGGTGTCGGCGTTGAAACTCGTCTGATGGGTGCAGCTACCGCCAGTTCTCCTTCGCCGCAATGGGTCGCATGGTTGCAAAGTCAGGCGGCTCAGGTCGCGGGGGTCAATCAGGCCATTGAACGTGTTGAAGCGCCTGCGGGTTCCGAAGATGCCACATTAATGATGGCCCGCGTGCAGCAACATCAAGGGCAAGCCTCCTATATGGTGTTTGGCACACAGCTGGCGGCAGGTCATCACAACGAAAAATTCGATTTTGACGAGCAGGTTCTCGCTATTGCCGTCGAAACGCTGGCGCGCACCGCGCTCAATTTTCCCTGGACGCGAGGTATCTGATGCAGGAAATCTATCGTTTTATCGACGATGCGATTGAAGCCGATCGCCAACGTTATACCGATATTGCCGATCAAATCTGGGATCATCCAGAAACACGTTTTGAAGAGTTCTGGTCAGCGGAGCATCTGGCTTCGGCGCTGGAGTCTGCAGGCTTCACCGTTACCCGCAACGTAGGCAATATCCCAAATGCCTTTATTGCTTCGTTTGGTCAAGGCAAACCGGTTATCGCCCTGCTGGGGGAATATGACACCCTGGCAGGTTTAAGTCAGCAAGCAAGTTGCGCGCAACCTACATCCGCGACGCCCGGTGAAAATGGTCACGGTTGCGGACACAATTTGCTGGGAACCGCCGCCTTTGCCGCAGCAATAGCCGTCAAGAAATGGCTGGAACAATATGGGCAAGGCGGCACGGTGCGCTTTTATGGTTGTCCTGGCGAAGAAGGCGGCTCGGGTAAAACGTTCATGGTCCGCGAGGGGGTATTTGATGATGTGGATGCGGCACTCACCTGGCACCCGGAAGCCTTTGCCGGTATGTTCAATACCCGCACGCTGGCAAACATTCAGGCATCATGGCGCTTTAAAGGGATCGCAGCACATGCCGCGAATTCCCCTCATTTGGGACGCAGCGCCCTTGATGCCGTAACGTTGATGACCACTGGCACCAACTTCCTCAACGAACATATTATTGAAAAAGCGCGCGTACACTATGCCATCACAGAGAGCGGCGGGATCTCGCCCAACGTGGTCCAGGCGCAGGCAGAAGTGCTTTATCTTATCCGCGCCCCCGAAATGACCGACGTGCAGCATATTTATGATCGGGTCGCCAAAATCGCCGAAGGTGCGGCATTGATGACCGAAACCACGGTTGAATGCCGCTTCGACAAAGCCTGTTCCAGTTATCTCCCGAATCGCACCTTAGAAAATGCCATGTACCAGGCCCTATCCCATTTTGGTACTCCGGAATGGAACTGCGAAGAACTGGCTTTTGCGAAACAAATTCAGGCTACGCTCACCCCCAACGATCGGCAAAACAGTCTGAATAATATCGCTGCAACCGGTGGCGAAAACGGCAAGGCTTTTGCACTACGTCATCGTGAAACGGTACTGGCGAATGAAGTCGCTCCATATGCCGCCACCGATAACGTGCTTGCGGCATCGACTGATGTCGGCGACGTCAGTTGGAAACTGCCTGTTGCCCAGTGTTTCAGCCCCTGCTTTGCCGTCGGTACCCCGCTACATACGTGGCAACTGGTTAGCCAGGGGCGAACATCTATTGCTCATAAAGGAATGCTGCTGGCGGCGAAAACTATGGCAGCAACCACACTTAATCTCTTCATTGATTCAGGGCTATTGCAAGAATGCCAACAAGAGCATCAGCAAGTTACGGACACGCAACCGTATCACTGCCCTATCCCGAAAAACGTGACACCGTCACCTTTAAAATAACAACAACAACGCAAACACAACAAACGAGGAATGCCCATGAGTATGTCATCCATACCGTCGTCCTCCCAATCCGGGAAGCTCTATGGCTGGGTCGAAAGAATTGGTAACAAGGTTCCCCATCCTTTTTTGCTCTTTATCTATTTGATTATCGTACTCATGGTGACGACGGCAATTTTGTCGGCCTTTGGCGTCAGTGCGAAAAACCCGACCGATGGTACGCCGGTGGTGGTGAAAAACCTGCTCAGTGTGGAAGGATTACACTGGTTTTTACCCAATGTTATTAAAAACTTTAGCGGTTTTGCTCCACTTGGCGCGATCCTGGCGCTGGTTTTAGGTGCCTGTCTGGCGGAGCGCGTCGGCTTACTGCCAGCGTTGATGGTTAAAATGGCATCGCATGTGAATGCCCGCTACGCCAGTTATATGGTGCTGTTTATTGCTTTTTTCAGCCACATTTCTTCCGATGCGGCGTTAGTGATCATGCCACCGATGGGTGCGCTAATTTTTCTGGCGGTGGGCAGGCATCCAGTTGCAGGTTTACTGGCTGCCATTGCAGGCGTAGGTTGCGGTTTTACGGCTAATTTACTGATTGTCACAACCGACGTGTTGCTGTCGGGGATCAGCACGGAGGCTGCGGCTGCGTTCAATCCGCAAATGCACGTCAGTGTAATTGATAACTGGTATTTTATGGCCAGCTCCGTAGTCGTACTGACGATTGTTGGCGGCCTGATAACCGACAAAATCATTGAGCCACGTTTAGGTCAATGGCAGGGAAACAGCGATGAGAAACTGCAGACATTGACCGAAAGTCAGCGTTTTGGTTTACGCATAGCAGGTGTCGTATCGCTACTTTTTATTGCTGCGATTGCGCTGATGGTGATCCCGGAAAACGGGATATTGCGCGATCCGATTAATCACACCGTGATGCCATCACCCTTTATTAAAGGTATCGTGCCACTGATCATTCTTTTTTTCTTTGTGGTCTCGCTGGCTTATGGCATCGCTACCCGCACAATTCGACGTCAGGCGGATTTACCGCATTTAATGATTGAACCGATGAAAGAGATGGCGGGATTTATCGTGATGGTTTTTCCCCTCGCCCAGTTTGTCGCCATGTTTAACTGGAGCAACATGGGGAAATTCATCGCCGTGGGGCTGACCGATATACTGGAAAGTTCAGGGCTTAGCGGCATCCCGGCGTTTGTCGGTCTGGCGTTGCTTTCCTCTTTCTTATGCATGTTTATCGCCAGCGGTTCCGCAATCTGGTCGATTCTGGCCCCCATTTTCGTACCAATGTTTATGCTACTTGGCTTTCACCCGGCATTTGCGCAAATCCTCTTTCGTATTGCCGACTCATCCGTATTGCCTTTAGCACCAGTATCTCCTTTTGTTCCACTGTTTCTTGGATTCCTGCAACGCTACAAACCAGACGCGAAACTGGGTACTTACTATTCGTTAGTTTTGCCCTATCCACTTATCTTTTGAATGGGTTGGTTAACGAAAAACTATTTTGTATTCAACCTCTTATGATTTGTTTTTGTTTTTGATTTATCAATTTGGTCACAATTTGGTACACAAAAAGAAACGAGGCGTTAGCCTCGTTTCGCGGCGATGTCTTCAACATCACCATAGCATCACTACCGCATCGTTAAGCCCATGCGCGGACTCCGGGATCTGGAATGATGAAAGGCTCAAGCTGAGAAGTATCAACATCGTCACCAGTTATACGCACGTTGACGTAATAACCTTTTTTCCCAATAAGTACAGGTGTCTCGCTTTCTGGATCGTCGAATACAAGGACAAAACCGATATCATCAATAAACACGGTTGACCAATTGGCATCCAGCCATCCGCTATTAATCACAATGTCGTTGTATTGCTGTTTGTCAGTAAATTGCAAGCTAACGTCTTTCATGTTAACCACCTTAAACAATTTCGCTTAATTGCGTATCAGTTAATGCTTTGTGCCATACTCGAACATTTCTGACATGACCAAATAGATGACGTTCTCCAGTATTTGTTTTACCACCGATACAAATAGTTGCTGAGCTTTTGATATAAGTCCAGGTTGTTTTTGTTTCGCTGGATATACGTCCGTTACTTATTGCACATGTCAATTGATTTGCTTTTACACGCATCCCTATAACCATTTTTTCAAGAGAAGCGTTTTCATTAACGCGTGGGCTTGAGCCACCAATATCACAATAAGGGAATCCGTCATGTTCCGTTGCACGACCGAAGCCAAGAATAATAGCTGCTCCGGTTTGATTACCGCTGGTTTCAAAAACACGTGGCGCTGCATTTGGCGTTTTGCGCCAGTTCTTATGTACCTCACAAAGAACTGTAAAAGGAAGATTATAAAGGTTATTCTTGATTGGGACTATGACCATATCGCTTGCGCGGGTTGCTGCCGTCGTTTTTGATATAATAAAAGATGATGCGCAAGGGCCATTTTCAACCTGGGGGGTGGCCAGATAAATATAGTCACCAGATTCAACGACACCACCTTTTTTTGGTGCGTATTGTATTGCAGAGGTTATGTAAGTTTCTTTACTTGCTTGAATCGTTGCCTCTACAAAAATCCAGCCCGTAGCTTCATCTTTGTTAACTCGTGCGGTGAGCCTGTCGGCAGCTACACCGGTGATTTCAACCAATAAAGACCGCGTATTAACAATGGCATATCCAAGATTAGATGAAGCGCTGCCATCGAAGGCTTCAAACCTGATCCTTAACAGGAGTTCCAAATCCGTTTTAAATCTGCACGATGTCGTCACACACTTATTATCGCCTGATACATCGACAGCCCCCGAGGTTGAAACTACTGCCATATTAAGGGTTGTACTTTGCCCAATTAATGATTCATTACAAACAAACTTTCCATAAGTAAAACCAAAACTATCAGTTCCAACCTCAGCGACATTCATATTTGCAGATTTACCCCAAGAAGCTGGAGTTGCTGAATTCAACATGTAGTTGGTTCGCTGACCTTCAATCAATAAACCTTCTTTTTCAAATCGTGGCTCATTAATTTCCGCCGTTTTCAGTTCGCCAGATTTGTTGATATATGTTGCCGTTGATGCGCGACTGAAATTAACCTGTTTATCACTGGCAACCTGAACCACATTATCACCAATCTTCACTTTTTTATAACCCGGAGAATAGCCCGTAATCATATCCAGCGAATCATTAAAGGGTATCCACACATCCGGCAGCGGCTGTAAAACATATCTGTACGGCTCTGCTGTCTGATTGGCGTATTCGTGGGCCTCGTCTCTGTATGTCTTGGCTGAATCGGCGGCGGTTGTCGCTGTTGTTGCTGCGTTAGTTGCAGTGGTAGCTGATTCTGATGCTAATTTTGAGGCTGAAATAACATCTTTGTTGTCGCTAAAAAATTCAACGGCGTCCGCTATTTCTGATTCCTTGCCCTGATAGTAACGCAGTGTTTCTGCAACATCCTGAGCAAGACCATCTACAGAGATTGAATCTGAAAGCAGGATGCTAAATTTAGTTCCAGCCGGAATAGCCGGACTTGCCGCAGGAGTTACCGACAAACTTGTTGCGCTTTTTACCTCTGTGATTGAAAAAATCTGCACCGGATCGCTAATGGCAATAAGAGTGCAACCCACTCTGATCAGAGATAATGCGGCGTTGAATTCAGTCCCTGCCCCGGTAACTGTGTTTCCGCTAACGGCTATCGTGCCTGTTGTGTAAATCATTGCAATGACTCCATTATGTTAATTAACGGAATAATTCTACCATTTTGTGATCTGTGTTACACTTTTGGATTATACATAATGTATTTTTTGATCTATATCAACACACAAAATGATAGCTTCTGCGGTGATTTTCTTATCGGATGGGTGGATCATCGCGAACAACAAATGACAGTAAAACAAACAGCAAGGTGAATACAATGAAAAAACTAATTGTTGCTTGCATCTTATCGGCTCTATCTTTTGGTGCTTTTGCTTCTGTAAATTCGACAGATAAGAGTGATGCTGGCACTGCTCAATATGGTGATACTAGCCTTGATAACCAACGTTCGAGTTATGTCAATACTGACTCATGGAAAGAAAAACAACTACAAGGTAAAATTATTGACAGTGAATGTAATTTACCTATCCATTTTTCTGGTGTAAATGATGGGTGTGAAAAAATAAAAACAATGCATAAAAAACGGGGCATAAGCCCCGTTTTTTATGCTGTCGTTGATGTGCTAAATGATCCGGTGCCTCTTGCTACTATCATTGTTGGAGAATACAACGCGGTACAATATGCGTATCCTTCAGATGATGATGTTTGAGGACAATATATTTCCCCGATAATATCTGATGCTTTTAAACCAGAAAAAGCGCATTGCACTGTTAATGTGCATCCACCATAAGGTACGTAATATGAAATTGTTTTGTTTTTATCTCCGCAACTAAACGTTACGTTATAAGTGGATCTATATTCACCAGACATTAATGAAATAGTCGCCATAAGCATAACTGATTTCGTCAATGCATTATCCGTGCTGTCTTTATATGTGATGGTTGCGCTATAACTTCCGTTATGCCCAAGTACTCGATCTGGACCAACCCCCATGTTAGCAACGTCACCGATAAATGACTTTGCCTCTACTGTACCTTTAAACTTCCCGCTTGTGGCCTGAATCTCACCAGTGAATTTACCAGATGTTGCGTACACCGTACCGCGTACAGTGACGTTGTTGAACTCCGCATTGCCGTTTTTATTTAGCATCCAGCCAGCAGAACCAGCTTTATAGTTGGTTGATTGAATTTGCTGTGCAATCTTCGCGGTAGTGATTGATGCGTCTCTGATCCACGCATCACGGATGTAGCAAGCACCGTTAGTAACATAGAACGGGGTCTGATAGGAGCCACCTGCCGCAGTCATAAGCACGAAACGGTCAACGAGGAAAATACACTGCGATTGAACGTTAGTCCCGCTACCAGTAAGGCCGAGCGACATTCCTGTAGCGTATTTCATGCCGTTTTTATCAGTGGCAATCTTAATTGAATATGACGCATCAACGTTACCTTTGAAGTCAGTCAGTGCTTTTGATGTCGTTTCTATCGCCGTTGTGTTTCCGTTAATAGTTACTTTCAACTGGTCGATTCTGGTTGACAATGCCTCGTCTGCCGTTGCCATAGCCCGCGACCATTCCGTGATGCTTGAGTTTACATCGTCGAAAGATGCCGATATTTGGACAAATTTTTCAGCACTTGATGCCTCGTGAGTTGCGAGCGCCGTTGATATATCTGTTATTTTTGCTGAAATGTTTTCATTAATATTGGCTTCAAGTGATGATATAGCCTCCGCGCGGGCCTGGGTTTCGTCCGCTATTGCTGTGTCGATCCTTGCTATTTCCGCTTTTGTTTTTATCTGGCCTTTCCTGTACTTCGCCTCAATAACAGTGCTCGCCTTGCTTTGCGCTATTGAGTTGTTGATAAGTGCAAGCGAGGCGTTTTGCAGACTTGCTTTCGCCTGATCTATTTCGTCGTTGTTTTTATCAACCTTATTTTCAACAAGACCAAGCTCCGCACTGATACCTGATATTGCCTGAGCGCGCGCGCTTGATTCGTCAGCGATAGCTTGATCCAGGCGGCTAACACTGGCATTTGTGTTATTTTCAAGCGTTGTTAAATCAGCTTTAACCTCTGTTATTGCATCGCTTCTTGCCTGCGTTTCATCTGATATTGCTTTATCGAGACGAGAAACGCTCGCATTAGTTTTGTTTTCCAGGCTGCTGATACTGGCGTTAACGTTGCTTATAGCCTCTGTTCTCGCCTGTGTTTCTGTTGCTATCGCTTTGTCTACGCGTGCTATTTCACCTTTGGTGTTTGAGTCCATCGCGCTTATTTCGGCTGTGATGGTTTCCAGTGATTCCGCTGTCGATTTTTTCTCCTCTGCGATAACGTTGTCGATGCGGTCAATCTGTGCCTTTGTTTCGTTGCGGCCTTTCTTATATTGAGCGGTAAGAGTAACCCGCGTGTTAGTTTGAGCAAGCGAGTTGTTGATCAGAGCAAGCGAAGCGTTTTGTAGACTTGCTTTTGTCTGTGCCAGTTCGTTATTAACGTTTTCGTTTGATACCTCTAATGAGTCTATTCTTACCTCATGTTTGCCTATTTCGTCGGCGTTTTCTTCGACTTTTTTATAAAGGGCTTCGGTGTCTTTTTTAAGTGTATCTGTATCAGCTTTAAGGCCATCTGTAGCTGTTTTAAGGTCGGCGGTTGCTGTTTTAAGGTCGGCGGTTGCGCTTTCTATAATATCAGTGCGATCACCAAGATCCTTAATATCACTTACCATTCCCTTAAATTGTTCTGAATTCATCACGTCTTTGGTGACGTAATCGCTAATTTCATCAAAATTTTCTGTCGGCTTACCTGATGCTTCCACAAAGTCAGACACGCCAAAAGCGTTACGCGTGCGCACATAAACGTAATAAGTATGGCCTGTATTCATGCCGCCAAACGTCCACTGATACCCGCGCCCGGTAAACTGCGCAGACGTGGTTATTTTTGCAGGATCCGTAATCTGGTTTTCCCCTGCATAGTAGAATTCATACGCTGTATCAGTTGTTAGCGTTGTCTTGCTTATCGGGTACACTGTAGCCTGAAATACACCTGGAACCCAGTTAACGCCTATTGGCGAGGCGGGCGCACCGATAACAAGATCTACTATGCTTTCTGCACCCTTCATGCCAGTGTCATTTCTTCCGCGAACGCCTAACGAATACGCGCCAGCGTCGATGCCATAAAAATCATAACTGTATTTCGTTGTTTCGTAGCTTTTAACAACCGCACCATCGGCGTTATATATGCGGATCTCAAAGGTCATGCGATGCGTTGTTGTCTGTGTTTCCCATGTAGCGCGGCATTGAACCGTCTCTGACGCAATGTTTATGACTTTCAGGTTTTCGATGTTCGGAACACGGAAATGATTAAGCGTGTCATTGTTGATTTCAAATATTGCTCCCTCATCAACTACCGCTTGTTTGTTCGGGTCATGTTGCGCTGCTTCGATGGTATACACGCTATTATTTTCGGTTTCGGCTACACTGGTGATCCGACACAAAACTGGTTTTGCGGATTCAGTGGATACAGCAAAAACAGTGCCGTTGCGAATCCATGCCGGGGCCGCTGCCAGTGTGATTTTGTTCCCGTTAACTCCGGTGATCTGATGTTTTTTAAATTTACCATCGCTATCAAGCAGGCTAATGGTATCGCCAGCGGAGATATATTTAGCGTCGACCTTATCTACAGTTACTACTCTGCCATTGTTCGCAACGATGCGACCACCTAAGCGAGCGCCTGCGCGGTTATTGTCCAGGATCTCGATGATATCCCCTGGCGTAAAGTGAATAGCGTCACGGGCCATTTTAAATGTGAATTTTGACGGCTCGCGTTTTGCTGTTTCTATCAGCCATTTGCCAGCGCGGTGCGCTTGCCCGCGTGAAGTGCACCCGAACGCCTCTAGCGTGGTTTCGTTATAACCATCACGGGCAATTAGATCATCATCTGCTACATACTCTTTTGATTGCTCCCAGCCGTTTTCAGGGTCAGTCCAGGACACAATCACGGCGTTGTAGCATTCTGCTCGGGCGATACTTGAACGAGTGAACGCACCATCAACGACGTTTGCGTTTGTGATGGTGGCGATCGGGTCTTGTGGCGCATCAATCATCACGGTAAGGCGTTGTCCGTCCCATAACGCGATGCCTCGGAACATCCCGGCGATATTGTCCAGTAAATCGCGGGCGCTCATTTGCTCTGTAATGTAAGCATTAAGCGTCATGCGAGGCTCAAGGCCACCGTAACCATCATCAACCAACTGGTCGCAGTATCGGGAGAGCGTATATAATGCGCCGTCGTCAACGTCAATATAGCCAGCATGGCGGGCAAGACCGAAACGCTCGTTTTTAACCAGGTAACGGAAGATCCACGCGGGGTTATTGGTGTACGCCTTCTTGAAGCCGCCAAGCCACAAACCGGAATAAGTGCGCGTTTCCGGGTTATAGTTATCAGGAACGTCAACAATCAGCCCGCGCAGGTGATAAGTGCGGGTAGGTGTATCAGTGTACTGATCATGATCAATAACCGCGCCAGCTACAGCTGTGTGGGGATATGACAAATTATCGTCGATTATTTCGCTGTAACTACTCCATCTCGTATCATTCTGCAATAGATCGCTTGTGCTATCGGCCGTTACACGGCGAACGCGAATATCAAACGGCTTTTCATCTGGTGCATTGATAATATGCGCTTCAAGATATTCTCCGCTGATCTTACTCGGGCCTATAGTTACGTCTTTAACAAGCGTCCACGTAGAAGAAGATGAAGGCTTGACATCAATCATCATCATAACCGATGTGTTATGTTGATTGCTTTGCTCGTCAGATTGTACAAGTGAATCGACGCCGATATTCAGGCGAACGCGCGTAACGTTAGGATCTGATACAGTCCTGATTATTGGGGTATCGTGTTTCACCTGAGCGTTAACAATAACGGTTGATTCAATGGCGTTAAAACCGTTAATAGGTGATTGATCTAACGTGCCGTTACGCCACGCCACACTAACACCATGAACGCTTGTATTTCCGTTTGCGTCAGTAACAGGCGTGTCATTAAGCATCACGCTATTTAATGGCGCTTTTGTATTGACAGGGCCATAAATCGGCCCTTCTGAAATAATATCGAGTACACGATAAAACTGTTTGTGATAAAGGTTATCGTTTATTAATGTTGGTGTTTTTGCTTTACCACCGCCGCCGCTACTCATGGTTGATTCTCCTGTTAACTTACAACGTCTAAGGCGTCTTTATTGTTGGTTGTGTCTATACCTAACGATCCGACGTTTGAACCAACTTTCATTTCACCTAATAAGATTGGAACTGGTCTTCCCTGGCCCACCCTGTTTTCTACACTGGTGTAAGAATTGTTTGTGATGGTATTATCCTGTGCGCTTTCAGACGATGTTTTCACTTTCATGTTGCGAGACATAAAAATAGAAAAAGCGACACTGACAACTGATATCCCAATCATAATCCAGCCGATCACGCCAATACCTG
>OGQJ01001039.1_pt1 | contig 26798 bp, 19 predicted proteins | sample 1553161 | NCBI WGS metagenome assembly OGQJ01 (sample SAMEA2579923, study PRJEB22360) | human gut metagenome | biome: human gut; feature: human-associated habitat; material: faeces | place: Denmark | collected 2008/2010 | reverse complement strand
GCTGCTCGTGTATGTTGATCGCCGTTTGCTCCGAACGAAGTTCCTGCCCCTGTTTTGCAGCGGCGTTGGCCGAAAAGCCGGTATCACGCTCGGACGGCTCATGAAATTCTCAAGGTACGGCTTCCCCAAAAAGAAAATACCGCCCACGCAGTACAGGCGAAGGATTTTGTCGGGTGAAACAGACGGCAAAATGATCGGGTGTGTTGCGGGGCGGCATGTTCTTTCTGGATAATCACTCGCTGAAAGTGGTGGTTATCACGGTGAGAACCACCACTTTTGTCAGCAGGATTTGGAATAAAGGGTATCATGGAAGTGCAGGTGCGTCAATATGGTTTTGCAAAATTTATCGTGGTAAAGTGGCAGAAGTAAGACTTTCTACGAATTCAGAAAATCAAATGAGCTTCTCCCACAGCGCATCTCCTGTGGTGAGGGATTCTTCCTCCACGCCTTCACTCAGACGCCTTGCCACATACCATTCTGCGCCGCTTTTGCTTTGCACTCCGGCAAGGGCGGTGTCGTCCAGCAGCACGGCAAAATCGGAAACGCTCAGGCTGTCGCCCTCCTGCGGGTCAGTACCGTCCAGCAGACGGAAACAGCCGTACCGCTGCTCCATTGCCGCCGGGTCGTCCACGATGAAGATCATGCTCTCGCAGAGATAAAAATCAGAATTGAGCTTGTCCTCACTGGATTCCATCAGCTTGCGCAGGGAGGAATCCTGTCCATCGTAATCCAGCGCAAGCCAGATGCTCTTCACGTTGACTTTTACTTTCCCGTCCCCGTTCACATCATCGGCCGCAGCTTCCAATTTGGTTTCCACCTCGGACAGGAACGCCGCGTCCGGGTCAATACGCCCCACGACCGCTACCGTATAGTCCGGCTTCACCTCGGTGACACGGCTCCACACAAAATACCCGACCGCCAGCACCGCCGCGGCAATGAGCACCACATAATACCAGTGATAATGCCACCAGTTGGCGCGGGCTTCGGCAGGCGTCAGCTCCCGGGTTTTTTCCGGCACAAGATCCTCGGGGGAAATGTTGCGTTCGTAGCGGTAGGATGCCATGGCAGTGTCCTCTTTTCGTTTCAGTCTTGATAGCTATATCATAGCATAAACTCCCGGACTGTGTATACGATCCGGGAGTTTTGTTTACACGCGGGTGCGCAGGCACTTGAGATCCGTGCCGCTCACCGTATATTCCCCGGTGCCTGCCGGGATAAAGAAGCTCTCGCCCTTTTGGATGGGCAGGCTCTCGCCGGTGGCGGTCTCGGTCAGGGTCCCCTCTCCTTCCAGGATCAGCAGAGAAGTAAAGGAAACATCATCGCAGATATCCTTGAAGCTGCCCTCCACGGCATCCACCGTAAAGTAATCGCACTGTGCCAGATGGCCGTGGAAGTCGTGAGCAACAGGCGGCTTGCGTTCGGTCACATCCAGAGCCTGCGGGATGTGGAGCTGGCGGGGCTTGCCGTCTGCACCCTTGCGGCCATAATCGTAAATGCGGTAGGTGACGTTGGAATTCTGCTGAATCTCAGCCACCACGATGCCCTTGCGGATGGCGTGGAGCGTGCCGGAGGGGATGAATAAGCAGTCGCCTTTTTTCACCGGGACGGCGTTCAGCACCTCGGTCAGGGTGTTGTCCTTGATGCGGTGCTCAAACTCCTCTTTGCTGATCTCATGGGTGAAGCCATAGTAGAGGGTCGCACCCGGTTCTGCCTCCAGCACATACCACATTTCGGTCTTGCCGTACTGGTGTTCGTGCTCCAGGGCGTAGGCGTTAGAGGGGTGCACCTGAATGGACAGGTCCTTCTTGGCGTCGATGAGCTTTGCCAGAATGGGGAACTCCTCGAACTTTACGCAGTCGGTGCCAAGGCAGCCGGGGTGCGCGTCAATGTACTGCTGCAAAGTCGTGCCGTCCGGCAGGTAGCTGGGGCCGTCCGGGTGGCAGGAGAGCATCCACGCCTCACTCAAGGGGTGCATCTCGCTCTGGATGCCGTACTCGGTACGCAGTTTTTCGCCGCCCCAGAGGTAGTCCTTGCAGCTTGGTTTCAGTTGAATCGTTTTCATCTTGCATACCTCCAATATGCCTAAAATTGCACATAAAATGACACTTTTTCCGAAAAAAGGGTGCAAAAAAGCTGCCCCGTCCATTTTTATGGCAGGAACGAGGCAGCCGTTTGTAGAAATATTTGAGAATTTATGCCTTCAGCAGCTCGGCAGCGGCGTCACCCAGCTTCGCATTGATGGCATCTGCTTCGGCTTCCGTAGGAGCAACGGCGGACAGATACACCTTGATCTTCGGCTCAGTGCCGGAAGGACGAACCATCAGCTTTGCCTTTCCACCCAGACGGAACTCCAAGACATTTGCCTTCGGCAGGCCGGTGCCCTCGGCGTTGTAGTCCAGCACGCTTTCCACGGCGATTCCGGCAATGCTCTGCGGCGGGGTCTCGCGCAGCTGTTTCATGATGGCGTCCATGGTGTGCATTCCGCTTTCGCCCTCAAAGGCGAAGCTGTGCAGGGCATTGCGGTAGCAGCCAAACTCGGCGTACAGCTGGTTGATGGCATCCAGCAGGGTCATGCCCTGCTTTGCGTACCATGCGGCGGCTTCGCACACCAGCAGCGTGGCGTTGACGGCATCTTTGTCCCGGACGTGTGCGCCGGACAGGTAGCCGTAGCTCTCCTCAAAGCCGAAGATGTAGCGGTCGGCTTCTCCGGCGGCTTCCAGCAGGCCGATCTGCTCACCGATGAACTTGAAGCCGGTCAGGGTACGGCGCAGCTCCACGCCGTACTTCTCGGCCACCGGAGTTGCCATATCGGTGGACACGATGGTGGTCACAGCCACGGGGTGCTCCGGCAGGGTGCCCAGCGCCTTGCGGGTGCGGCAGATGTAGTCCAGCAGGATGATGCCCATCTCGTTGCCGGTAATGAGCCGGTAGCCGCCCTTTCCGTCCGGCACTGCCGTGCCGCAGCGGTCGCAGTCCGGGTCGGTGCCCAGCAAAAGGTCCGGGTGGACTTGATCGCACAGCTCCAGACCCTTCTGCATGGCCTCCCGAATTTCCGGGTTCGGGTAGGGGCAGGTGGGGAAGTTGCCGTCCGGCTTTTCCTGCTCCGGCACCACCGTCACATGGGTGACGCCCAGCTTTGCCAGCAGCTTTTTCACGCATTCCAGACCGGAGCCGTTCAGCGGAGTGTACACCAGCTTCAGGTCGGCGGTGCCTGCCCCATCGCCCACACGCTGGGCATAGACGGCATCCACAAAGTCGTCCAGACATTTCTCGCTGCTGTATTCGATCTTGCCCTCGGCAAGGGCTGCGTCAAAGTCCGCAGGCTGTACGGCAAAGCAGTCTACTGCTTCAATGGCGGCAAGGATCTTTGCTGCCACCTCAAGGGTGATCTGGCAGCCGTCTGCGCCGTAGACCTTGTAGCCGTTGTACTTGGCGGGGTTGTGGCTGGCGGTGATGCACACGCCTGCGCCGCAGCCGTAGTACCGCACCGCCCAGCTCAGCGCCGGGGTGGGCATCAGAACAGGCCAGATGTTGACCTTGACGCCATTGGCTGCAAATACCCCAGCGGCGACTTTTGCGAACACATCGCTCTTGATGCGGCTGTCGTAGCCGATGGCCACCTTCTTGGGCAGGTCGGAGGCGTTCAGGTAGTTGGCAAGCCCCTGCGTTGCCTTGCGGATGTTGTAGACGTTCATCCGGTTGGTGCCTGCGCCGATGACACCCCGCAGACCGCCGGTGCCGAATTCCAGCTCCCGGTAAAAGCGGTCGGTGATGGCGTCCTCGTTGCCTGCAATGCTCTTCAGCTCCTCGGCAAGGTCAGCAGGCATCCCGGGCTGGGAAAGCCAGCGGTCATACTGCTGTTTTACTTTTTCTTCCATAGGATCACACTTTCTTCCAATAAGGACAGTTTCGGTACAGACGATCATTGCACGCTGTCCTCCGTGTCAGGTTCTTCTTCCGGTTCCTCTTCCTTGCGCCCGGCTTTTTCCAGCTGAGCAAAGGCGGGGCGCATCAGGCTTGCCATGCCAAGGGCAGAACCTGCGCCGCCGATGAGCAGCCACAGGGGCAGCAGATAGACGAACCACGCAGGGGCGGCTTTTGCCAGCAGAGGAAACCACGCCAGAAAAGCCAGATTCCCCACAGTGGGCAGCAGGTTTGCAAGGGTCATGCGGCCGCTGTCCGCCAGCACCGGCAGAACGCCGGGATAGGTGAAACGTGCCAGCAGGGCAAAGCCCCAGCTGCCGCAGCAGCCCGCCAGCACCAGCAGCAGAAAGGACGCTGCCGCCAGAATGCCGGTGCTGGGGGTGTCCTGTGCGGTGGCGGTGCGCAGCCCGGTGAGGGCGGCAAAGCCTGCCAGCAAAAGCACCAGCCACAGGGCAGTAGATTGCTTAAAATCCCGCTTGAACGCCTTGAAAAAGTCGGTGTGGACGGTGTAGTCCTCCTTTGCCACCATCTTGTTCACCACCGTGAACAGCCCCAGGGTGGAGGCTCCGGCGGTGACGATGGGCAAACAGCACACCAGCCACAGAAGGTTGGCAAAAAGCAGATCGCCGATCTTCCCCATAGTGCGGTAGAAGGGGCTGTCGATGTTGGTCTTTTTCATGGCGTTTCCTTTCGGGTGGAGGGCTCAGAGGGGCGGTTTACTCGCCGATGCTCTTGAGGTACTCCAGATTTTTGTCGATGAGGGCGCACCGCTGCTTTACGCAGTCCACACTGCGCAGCGGGTCGGCGGGGGTGTTGAAGGCGAAGTCCAGCAGTTTGTCAATGGTGGTAGAAGCTACATGGAGACGGGTATCGCTGGCTGCATAATAAATATACACGCTGCCGTCATCGTCTGCAATCGCGCCGTTGGTAAAGACCACGTTGGAGACATCGCCCACACGCTCCCAATCCCGGGGAGCGATCAGGAAGCCGGAGGGCTCTGCAATCACCTTGCTGGGGTCGTCCAGTGCGGTGACGAATACATAAATAACGTACCGCAGCCCGGCGGCGGTATTCCGCACGCCGTGGGCAATGTGCAGCCAGCCCTTTTCGGTCTTGATGGGGGTGGCACCCTCGCCGTTCTTTGCCTCGGTGATGGTGTGGTAGCGGCGGGGGCTGGTGATGATCTCCTCGTCAATGACGGCGTGAGTGATGCCCTCGCACAGACCAAAGCCTACGCCGCCGCCGGAACCGGTGTCGATGAAGTCATCCATGGGGCGGGTGTAGAAGGCGTACTTGCCGTTGACAAACTCCGGCAGCAGATCCACATTGCGCTGCTGGGGGCTGCGCTTGGTGACAAGGTTCGGCAGACGCTCCCAAGTCTTGAGGTCTTTGGTGCGGACGATGCCCGCAGCAGCCACGGCAGCGGACAGGTCATTCACGCTGTTGTCCTTGCTCTCGGAGCAGAACACGCCGTAGATCCAGCCGTCCTCGTGCTGGGTCAGGCGCATATCGTAGACGTTGGTCTCCTCCGGGCAGGTGTCCGGCAGCAGGATGGGCTTTTCCCAGAAGTGGAAGCCCTCCACCGGGCTGTCGCTCTCCGCTACGCCGAAAAAGCTCTTGCGGTCGTTGCCCTCGATGCGTGCCACAAGGTAATACTTGCCGTTCAGCTTGATGGCACCGGAGTTGAACACGGCGTTCACGCCCAGACGCTCCATAAAGTGGGGGTTCGTCTCCGGGTTCAGGTCGAACCGCCAGCTCAGCGGGATGGATTCGCGGGTCAGCACCGGGTTTTCCCACCGGTCGTAGATGCCGTTGTAGAAATCGGTCTTTTTGTTTTTGCGGGCCAGGTAGGCATCCTGCAAAGCCTTCTGGCGCAGGTATTCGGGGTGGAGTTTAGACTGTGACATCGGGGTTCCTCCTTATCAGTTCCATGCACATTCTGCCGTTGTGGTAGGGGCACTTCCACGGCTCAAGGATGGGTTTGCGGCTGGACGGTTTTCCGTCTGCGTCCACCTCCCAGAACCATTCACTGCCGGGGCGTTTGTCCACCATCACGTTGCAGATGTAGTGGTAAATATCGGCGGCGGCATCGCGGTATTTTGCATCGCCGCTCTTGTTGTATTCGTTCACGAAGCCCAGCACGGACTCGGCCTGCACCCACCACACACGGGTGGTGTTCACCTTGCCCCGGTCGCACTCGTTGACCACCGAGTGGTCAATGTAAGCTTCCTTGTAGATGTGGGCGGCAAGGTCAGAGTTGATGGCGTGGATGCGCTTGGAAAGCGCTGCATCTCCCAGTAAATCGCAGCCCCAGTCGATGAGCCAGCTGGATTCGATATCGTGGCCGTAGCTGTACAAATCAATGATGGAGTTGTAGTGCTGGTCAAAGAACACCAGCTGCCGGTGCAGCTCCGGGCTGTAAATCTTGTGCTCGTAGATATCAAGGATGCGGCGCAGGGCTTTTCCCACCTCCGGGTCATGGCTTGCCTGATAAAGCCCGGCGTAACCCTCGAACACATGGAGCAGGGTGTTCATGGTCTTTGCCGCCATGACACCGTTTTCGGAGAGCTTTTCGTTGCTCTCCGGCTTCCAGTCGATGGTAAAGGCCTCCAGATAGCCCTCGCTGTCGGTGCAGTGCTGCTCGATGAGATGAAAGATCTTTTTTGCGTAGGTCAGCGCAACGGGGTCTTTGGTCAGCCGGTAGTAAGCGGAAAGGGCATAGATGGCAAAGCCCTGATTGTAGGTGTGCTTGGTGGTGTCCTGCGGCTTGCCGGTGTAATCGCAGCTCCAGTACACGCCGCCGTTTTCCTCGTCGTAGCAGTTTTTCAGGAAGAACTGGTAGGCGTGGCGGGCATCCTCGGCAAGGTCTGCCCGGCCGGTCAGCATGGCAGCCTCGGAGAAGAACCACAGAATGCGGCTGTTCAGGATGCAGCCTTTTTCGGCCTGTTTGTCCAGCTTCAGGTCAAAATCCATGTAGCCGTAAAAGCCGCCGTTTTCCTCGTCCCGCAGCCCTTTCCAGAAGGGAATGATGGTTTGCAGCAGCATTTCTTCTGCTGCCTGTTTGATGGAAGACATAATACAGAACTTCCTTTCTGTACAAAGTAAAACCCTCTCGGTCACGGCTTGCGCCGTGCCAGCGCCCGGTAGGGGACGTAAAACCTCTTTTTGCAGAGATGGCGATGCGAAGCATTGACAGAGAGGGTTGCGCTTGACGCTTAGCGGATGCCCACCTCGTGATCGGTGGGGCCTGCGTTATCGTGGGTCTTGATGTAATCCACCACCTCGTCCACGGTGGTGAAGGCCAGACCGACATAGCTGTCGGCGCAGCCATAGTACAGAGCGATGCGACCGGTGTCGGCATCCTGCAGGGTGGCGCAGGGGAAGCAGACGTTGGGCACGAAGCCACGCTCCTCGTACCACTTTTCCGGGGTCAGCAGGAAGTTGCCGCAGCGGTACAGTACCTTGCTGGGTTCGTCCTTATCCAGAATGGCACCGCCGATGGAGTAGACGAAGCCATTGCAGGTGCCGGTAACGCCGTGGTAGAACAGCAGCCAGCCCTCGCTGGTCTCAATGGGGGCAGCACCGCCGCCGATCTTCACGCTCTCCCACCAGTTGGAGCCCTTGCTCATCACATGGCGGTGACGACCCCAGAACTCCATATCCGGGCTCTGGCTCAGGAAGATGTCACCAAAGGGGGTGTGGCCGCTGTCGGACGGACGGCTGAGCAGGGTGTACATCCCGTTGATCTTGCGGGGGAAGAGCACCGCATTCCGGTTGAAGGGAATGAACGGATTCTCGATGCGGACAAAGGTCTTGAAATCGGTGGTCTTGGCAATGCCGATGGACGCACCGTAGAAATCCTGACACCAGATGATGTAGTAGGTGTCCTCGACTTTCACCAGACGGGGGTCGTAGGCATACACCGGCATGAATGGCTCACCCTTCTCGTTGACGAAGGGAATCTTGTCCTTGTCGAAGGTCCAGTGGATGGCGTCCTCGCTGTGGCCCAGATAGATGTAGGGCACACCGTTGACCTGCTCGCCGCGGAACACGCCAATGAACTTGCCCTCGTACGGCACGACCGCACTGTTGAAGATGCGGGCCACGCCCTCCACCGGGTTGCGGTCGATGATGGGGTTCTCGCTGTACCGCCACACCGGGCCGGTGGCATCGGCGGGCTTTTCCTGCCAAGGAATGTTGGGCAGGGCGTCGCAGAACATTTTTACGTTGCTCATAATCAAAAACTCCTGTAATAGAAGGTTGTTGTTCTTTTCTGCCACACTCTCCCGGCTCCCTGCACAGAAGCCGGGAGAAGCAGCAGATGATGAAGGAGAAAAAGTGGATAGCGATTTTAGCCTTTCACCGCACCGGCAGCCATGCCGCTGTAGATTTGATCCTGACACAGCAGGAACACGATGAGGGCGGGGATGATGGTGATGATGACACCGGCGCAGATGTAGTTGTACTGGTTGCCCATGGGGCCGGAGAACACATACAGCGAGGTGGCCACCACCTGATACTTGGTCTTATCCTGCAGGTACAGGTTTGCCATGTAGTATTCGTTGTAGGTGGACACACCCTTCAGGATGGCGCTGGTGACGATGGCGGGCTTGAGCAGGGGCAGCAGGATCTTGAAGAACACACCAAAGTAGGTGCAGCCATCCAGAATGGCGCTTTCGTCCAGCGTGGGGGAAAGGTTCTCGAAGAACTGCAGGAAGATATAGATGGTGATAACGTCCGTGCCCATCATCAGGATGATGTAGCCGGGCATGGAGTTCACCAGATGCAGAGCCGTCATGATCTGGTACACCGTGACCTGCGAGGCGATGCCGGGGATCAGGGTGGCGATGGTGAACAGGTTGCGGATCAGCTTGTTGCCGGGAAACTTGAACCGGTTCAGCACATAAGCCAGCATGGCACTGATCATAATGCTGCCCGCCAACACGCAGATCAGGATGATAAAGCTGTTCAGGAACGCCTCGCCCATGTTGGCCTTGTTCCATGCTGTGATGAAGTTATCGAAGTTGAGCCAGCTCTTGGGCGGGGTGATAACGTTGGTGTTGGCGTACTCTTCCTCACTTTTGAAGGCGGTGAAGATGCAGGATACGATGGGCACCAGTGCCACAAAGGCAGCGAAGATGAGCAGCGCATATTTGCAAATGTTGATCAGAACACGTTTGGTCTTGATCGCAGTGGTTTCGTTCATACGTTCTGCCTCACTTTCACTTGGTTACGCCGCTGCTGCGGTTTTCCAGCCATTTTTCCACAGCCTTCTGGGCGTAGGTGACGATCACGATGAGCAGCAGCAGAACCACAGCCATGGCGGATGCAAGACCCACCTTCTGGTCGGTATGGGCGATCTTATCCATGACCACGAAGTAGGTGGAGGTGTTGAAGCCGCCGCCGGTGACAACATAGGGCATCTCGAAGGCGGACAGTGCGCCGGACACCGAGATGATGAGGTTCAGCACCACGATGGTGCTGATGGAGGGCAGGATGATGTCCTTGAAGCGGTGCCATGCGTTGGCACCGTCGATCTCAGCAGCCTCGTACAGCACGGGGTCCACAGAAGCGATAGCACCGATGAACATGACGATGTTCTGGCCGATGTATTTCCAGATGGAGCAGGCCACCAGTACGACGTTGTTGATGGACTCATCCCGGAGCCAGAAGGGCAGCTTATCTACGTTGAAGCCCACCCAGCTCAGCAGGGTATCCAGCACAAAGCCGTGGGTGAAGAAGAACTTGAAGATGAAGCCCACCGAGATGCCGCAGATGAGGCAGGGAAAGTACAGTGCACCACGGAAGAACTTGCTGCCCTTGCACTTGAAGCTCAGGATGGTGGCAAACAGCAGCGCCAGCGCCATCTGCACCACGGAGCCTACCATGTAGTAAAGGCTCAGGCTCAGAGCGTGGAAGCAGTCTTTGCGGGTAAAGACCGAGATGTAGTTCTGCAGACCCACAAAGGTACGTCTGCCGATGTACTTCATTTTGAAGAAGCTGAACTCCACCATTTTGAAGAAGGGCAGATAGGTAAACATGAACAGCAGCACCAGCGGAACGAACAGGAACACCAGCGTGACGATGAGCTGCTGGCCACGCATACTGTGAAAGTATTCGCTGAAGCTCTTGCGCTTTTTAGGCGCGGATACGGTTGCGGAAGATGCCATGTAAAAGACCTCCTTTCACCAAAAGCAGGGCGGACACGGGCCCGCCCTGCTGATTTATAATGATAGATCGCTTACTGCGGTGCGCAAGCATCCACAGCTGCGTCCCATGCGGCGTTCCAGTCGGCCACGATGTCGTCCAGAGTCTCGTCGCCGTTGATGCCAGCCTCCACCACACGCATGACGTGGGTCTGGTCGGCATTCAGCATCAGCTCAGCCTCCTGCTGCACCTCGGTGGCAAGGTCTGCCAGCTCTGCGGGGGCGGGGGCATCCTCGACCAGGTCGATGCCGTCAAATGCCTTCAGGGTATCGGGGTATTCCTGGCTCTTCAGCACCGGCACACCGCCCTGATCATAAGCAAAGTTGGAGCTTTCGGTCAGCCACTTGATGTAGAGCATGGCAGCCAGCTTTTTGTCATCGGTGGTGTTCTTGTTCACACCGTAGCAGTAATCTGCACCTGCGCTGGCGTACTGGGTACCCTTGACGGTGATGGGGAACGGCATATAGCCAATGTCGTCGGCGTGGTCACCGGCGGCCTGCATCTGCACGATGGCCCAGCTGCCCAGAACCATGGCACCGATCTGGCCGTTATTGATGCGGGGCTTGGAGCCCTCCCAGTCGGTGGTGGTGGGGTCGGCCTCGGTCAGACCGCGCTTCACTGCTTCGTACAGGATGTAGTACACAGCGTAGGGACCCATATCGTCCGCACCCAGAATGCCCTTCTGGAACGGATCCTTGGTCTGGGGCATGGTAATGTTCATCCAGTCCGGGTCACCGGTTGCGCCGCCGCTGGTGTAAGCATCCCATGCGGTCATGGTCCAGCCGGCGGCGTAGTTGGTGTACAGGGGATCAATGGAAGGATCGTAGTCCTTGATCTTCTGCAGGTCATCCAGGAACTCGTCCGGGGTCTTGGGCAGGGTGGTGATGCCGGCAGCCTCAAAAACCTTCTTGTTGTAGATGATGCCCTGTGCATTGCCGGTGGAGGGGATGCCGTACACGCTGCCGTTATAAGCGCGGTTGGAAGCGAAGTTGTAATCGTTCTCAATGTCGCTCAGTGCGCACAGAGGCTCAAAGTAGTCGCCCAACTCGGTCAGGGGGATGTTGGTGGGGATCATGCACAGATCACCCCAGTCGTTGGAAGTCAGACGGGTGGTCATGTCGTTGGCATAGTCGGTGATGCCCTCGTACTTGATGGTGATGTTGGGATACAGCTTCTGGAATGCGGCAACGTAGCCGTCAAAGGTGCCGTCATCGATGAGGTCGGTACGGTGGCTGATGATCTTCAGGTCAGCCTTCAGGTCGGTGTTGTCGGTGCCCACGGTCAGCTCATTGTAAGCCTTTGCACCGTCTGCGCTGGCAGCGGAACCAGCGGTGCTGCCGGTGGAGCCGGCGGTAGAAGTGCTGCTGCCACCGCAGGCGGCAAGAGCAGAGGCTGCGGCCAACACACCAGTGACCTTCAGGAAATTGCGGCGATTGATCTTACGCATAGGGATATCCTCCTTCTTTTTGTGGAACCCTTTTCCGTTTTGCGAAAGCTAAATTTAGCTTTGATTAGCTAACTGTTATCCTTCGCTTTCTGTGGTTTAAGTATATTCCTTTTGAGATTCACTGTCAATATTACCAAAAAGATTCGGTGTTTTAGTGGCAATTCGGCAATTTTCTTGTGAAAACTGACCTGTAAATCCGGGATACATCACGGATTTTGAACTTAAAATAATAATTTAATTAACTTTTTACAATAAAATTAACTTAAAGATCGCTTAGCCTAAGGCTGATTTTGCACTTTTTAACTGGCTTTTCATTGACGAAACGACTAAAAACTGCTATGCTAACCATAAAGTTAACCGGAACGTTATTTACCTCATTCTAAAATGAAAGAAGAAAGCTGGTCAGGAACATGGCAAAAGCAGTACGCATGGCCGATATCGCGCAGCGGCTGGGCATCAGCACCGTGTCCGTCTCCAAGGGTCTGGCAGGCAAAGAAGGCGTCAGCGCCGAGATGCGGGCAAAGATCCTTGCCGTTGCCGAGGAGATGGGCTATCAGCCCCCTGCCCGGGCGCATACACAGCCCGGCGGCGAGAGCATCGGTATTCTGGTGGCAGATCGTTTTTTCAACGAGAACGCCTTTTATTCCAATCTGTACCGGGCGGTGCTTAAATGCGCCGCCGAGCAGGACATCTCGGTGCTGATGGAGATCGTTCTGCCGCAGGCAGAAAAAAGCTGCAATATGCCCTCCTTCCTTGTAAACCGCAAGGTGGACGGCCTCATCTTTATGGGCGAGATCAGCCGCCGCTACCTTGCCACAGCGGTGCAGACGGGCGTGCCCTTTATGCTGCTGGATTTTTACGATGATGCCATTGCCGCCGACTGCGTGCTCAGCGATAACACCAGCGGCAGCTATATGATGACCGAGCATCTCATCTCCACCGGGCGGCGGAACATCGGTTTTGTGGGCAGTGTGCTGTCCACCAGCTCCATCATGGACCGCTATCTGGGTTATGTCAAAGCCCTGCTCCGCGCCGGGCTGCCCATCCGGGACGACTGGCGGCTGGAGGATCGGGACGACCGAGGGCTCTTTATTCCGTTCACCCTGCCTCACGAGATGCCGGAAGCCTTTGTCTGCAACTGCGACGAGGTGGCCTACAATCTGGTGGAGACCCTCAAGCGCAACGGCTACCGTGTGCCGCAGGATGTGGCAGTGACCGGCTACGATGACTACCGCTATTCCACCATCTGCAGCCCCCAGCTGACCAGCTACCGGGTGGACTTGGACGGCATGGCAAAAACGGTGGTGGCGCAGCTGCGCCGCAAAATGGCGCATAAGCCTGCCGTTGCCCCCACCGTCATCGTGCCCGGCGGCTTTGTAAGAAGAGAATCTACCTGATAAAAAAGGGGTTGCTGCACAAACCTTCGTGCAGCAACCCTTTTACTATGGTACTATTTTGAATGGCCGCCGCTTTGCTCTGGCCATCTTCAGTGGAAAATATAGTTTGTATTTTGGGATACCGGAGCGTCTGCGGACGCTCCGGTATCCCGTTTTCACTTTTAGAGGATCGTTTTCAAAAAGGCAGTCAGAACCTTTGCCGCCTGCCGGTGGCTTTCTGCGCCGGGGTGCTGCCGGGCACCTACCGTTTCCGGTGTGGTGTTGGGCAGCTCCAGCAGATAAACAGAGTTGTCTCCGGTAATGGCTTTGTACTGCTCCGCGCCCTGTCGCAGCACCGGCAGCAGCTCACTGCCCAGCATCCCGATGCACCACACCAGCTTTGCCCCGGGGTTCTTTGCCCGGAGCAGGGTCAGAAAATGCTGCACACCGTTTGCCACCTTTTGGGCGTCCGCAGGATGGAAGTCTCCGTTGGAGAGCCGCCGCAGCTGGTGGGGCTTGCCGGTGGCAGGGTCTGTCCATGGCGGGTTATCGAATGCGCCGGTGTCGTTGGTGCCTAGATTGACGATGACGGCATCCGGCTGCCATGCGGCAAAATCGTTTTCCTGCTGTGCACCAAGGGCGGCGTTACGCTGTCCCATGGCTACGCCGCACACCCGGGTGTAGTAGGGCGGCAGGATGTGGCGCACGTCGTTGTCCCATCCAGACACGATGCCCCAGCCGCTTTGCGAGATGCAGCGGTATTCGGCACCCAGCGCATCGGCAGTCAGGCGACCGTAGTGGTTTTCTGCCGAGAAAAAGGCTCCCACCCAGTCCTCCTCCGGTTTGGCTCCGATGGCACCCTCTCCGCTGGTGATGCTGTCCCCCACAAATTCCAGCCGATAAACCGGCTCCGGCAGGGGCAGAAATTCGCCGTCTGCATATTCCAGCCCGGTGATCTGCAGCAGGTGCGCCGGGTCATCGTGCATGGCCTGCACATCCTTCAGCAGCCGGACGTGCTTCGCCTTGCCCGGCGTCATGCCCCGGAACAGGCACACCCGGCTTTTGCCGGGGTTCACGGCAAACCGTGCCACCCATGCGCCATTCAGTTCCACGCTGACCCACGGCTCTACCACTTCATAATCGGCGAAAAGATCCACCCACAGCTCACTGCCGGTAAATTCCAGTTCTATGCCGCTGGCTGTCCAGAACAGGGTCAGCGGGTCACGCCCGGTGTGCCGCCCCAGTGCCCGCACCTGCGGCAGTTGGGTCAGCGCTGCGGTTGTAAGTTGCTCCATTTTCCGTTCCCTCCCGTTGGTTTTGCCCGAAGCATAGCAGATTCCACCCAAAATCGCAAGCTAAATCTGTAAGCTAAATAAAACCTAAAATTTAGTTTAGCCTTTGCACCTCCCGGTGTAGGGGCTTTTTTCGGGTCAGGTTGACCAGTGCTTTGCCCCTCTCCTTGTGCCATACGCTGAAAATGAAGCAGCATATTGACCGAATTGCCAAAACTGCACTATACTTATTGTGCAATCTGACGTTGATTTTTGAAAAAAGACGAGGAAAATGTCATGGAGCACGAACACAACTTTTACGGGGTGAACTTTGCACCCTTTCCCCACAGAGGCGTGTTGAGCAGCGAGAACGCCCACCGCAGTATGGCAACTATGGTGGAAGCTACCGCCGCCAACTGGGTCATTCTGTCGCCCTCTGGAATACAATCTGACCCTTATAGTGAGGAAATCAACTGGAACACTAATGCCACCCCCACAGACGAGGAGCTATGCGGTGCCATCCGCTTTGCCAAGCAGTTGGGCTTGCAGGTGGCGTTGAAGCCTACCGTCAACTGCGCCAACGGCGTGTGGCGGGCGCGCATCAGCTTTTTTGACCACGATGTGCCCTGCGAGACCCAGTGGGGCAGATGGTTTGCCAGCTACACCGCCTTCCAGACCCACTACGCTGCTCTTGCCGAAGCCGAAGGCTGCGGGCTGTTCCTGACCGGGTGCGAAATGACCATGACCGAGCACCGGGAAGCAGAGTGGCGTGCTCTCATTGCCGCTGTGCGGCAGCAATATCACGGACCGGTGAGCTATAACTGCGATAAATACGGCGAGGACCATGTGAACTGGTGGGATGCGGTAGACTGCATCGCTTCCAGCGGCTACTACCCCCTGAAGGACTGGGAAAACCAGCTGGACCGCATCGAGGCAGTGAGCAAAAAATACAAAAAGCCCGTCCTCTTCAGCGAGGCAGGCTGCATGAACATCACCGGTTCTTCTGCCGTGCCCAACAACTGGGAGCTGAAGGGAACACGGAACGATCTGGAACAGGCCGATTGGTATAGTGCCATGTTTTCCGCCTGCGCCAAGCGTCCGTGGGTCATGGGCTTTGGCGTGTGGGACTGGCCTGCTGACTCCGGAACCGCCAGCGCCTATGCCGTGTCCGGACGTCCAGCAGCAAAAATTATCCATAGTGCATATCAGGGAGAAGTTTTAGAATGAACACGTCCAATTTTGCTCGCTTGAAAGAACTGCTTCGCCGTGCAGCAGCAGGGCAGGAACTGACCCTCGGTTTTCTGGGCGGTTCCATCACGCAGGGCAGCCTTTCCACCCAGCCCGGCAACGCCTATGCGTTCCGGGTGTACCAGTGGTTCGTGGATACCTTTCCGCAGTCGAAGTTCCACTACGTCAACGGCGGCATCGGCGGCACAGATTCTCTGTACGGCGTTGCCCGTGCCGTGACCGATGTGCTGATGTACCAGCCAGATTTCGTAGTGGTGGATTTCAGCGTCAACGATCTGGAAGTTCCCTTCCGGCAGGAGACTTACGAGGGTGTTGTCCGCAAGTTGCTTGCATGGCCCTCCCACCCGGCGGTGGTACTGTTGAATAACGTATACTACGATACCGGAGCCACCGCACAGGACGAGCACAACGCCGTGGGCGACCACTACGGCGTGCCACATGTCAGCATCCGGGACAGCATTTACAAGGATCTGCGTGCCGGTAAGTATGCCAGCCGCACCCTGCTCAGCCCTGATGGACTGCACCCAAACGATTACGGTCACGGTCTGGTGGCGGGGGAGATCATCAAGCTGCTGGAGGCGGTCAACGCCCACCGGGAAGAACCGGAGCAGGAGCCTGCCTTCCCGGCACCGCTCACCGCCAACGCCTACGAAAACGCCCGGCGGCTGACCATCCGGGAACTCTCCCCCAAGTTGGAGGGCTTCCGGGCAGACCCGGAGGAAAAGCTGGGGCATCTGGACCACTGGAAAAACGGCTGGGTGGGCCAGAAGCCCGGCGACAAAATCACCTTTGAAGTGGATGCCTCCTGCATTGCAGTGCAGTACCGCAAGACCATCCGCCGCCCGGCGCTGCGGGCGCAGCTGGTTCTGGACGGCGACGCCGCCTACCCTGTTCTGCTGGACGGTAACTTTGACGAGGACTGGGGCGACTGCCTGTATTTGCAGCCTATCCTGCACCACGGGGAACATAGAACACACACCGTGGAGTTGACGATTCTGCCGACCGACACGCCCGATGCGACTGAGTTTTATCTGATGGCACTGATCGTTACGGGGTGATGGTGGTGGTTATCACCGTGATAACCACCACTATTCATATGTATCGACCTAAAAGCCTCTCTGGATATAGTGTCTCACTTTTTCATCTAAAATGTATTGCAAATTCTTATAGAATATGGTATATACATTATACGAAACAATGTTTTGAATGAACGCACTGCCGTTCTATGATGTGTAAAGTGAGGTGCCTGCCATGACCGCCGTAATTTACGCCCGCTATTCCAGCGACAACCAGCGTGAAGAATCCATCGAAGGCCAGATTCGTGAGTGCACGGCCTATGCAGAGAAGAACGGCATCACAGTCATCAAGCACTATATTGACCGTGCACTCTCTGCCAAAACGGACAATCGTCCGGAGTTCCAGCAGATGATTAAAGACAGCGAGAAACGGCTGTTTGACATTGTGCTGGTCTGGAAACTTGACCGCTTTGCCCGAAACCGTTATGATTCGGCACACTATGAGTACCAGTTGGAGCGAAACCATGTCAAGCTGGTGTCGGCTACTGAACCAATTTCGGAAGGCCCAGCAGGTATTATGGTCAAGAGTATGCTCACCGGCATGGCTGAATACTATTCCGCAGAGCTTTCTGAAAAAGTCGTGCGCGGCATGACCGAGAATGTTCTGAAGGGCAAGTACAACGGCGGCACGATTCCCATTGGCTATACGGTAGACGAGGAAAAGTTCTTCCAGATCGATCCTTTGAAAGCCCCCTTTGTGGTAGAAGCCTTTCAGCGGTACAACGATGGCGCGACCATGAAAGAACTGATGAACTGGCTGAACGACAGCGGCGTGACCACCAACCGCAACCAGAAGTTTACCTATAACAGTATTCAGACCTTGCTGACAAACCGCCGTTATATCGGCGAGAACCGTTTTAAGGACATTGTGATGCCGGACAGCATCCCGGTTATCATTGAGAAAGAACTGTTCGATAGTGTGCAGGATAAAATCGCCAAAAACCGCCGCGCTCCGGCTCGGCACAAAGCGGAGGACGATTATTTGCTGACGACCAAGCTGTTCTGTGGAATGTGTGGCGCGATGATGTTCGGCGAGTGCGGAACGAGTCGAAATAAGAACGTCCACCATTATTATAAATGTGCTAATGCCAAGCGCACCAAGACCTGCAAGAAAAAGACCGTCCGCAAAGAGTGGCTGGAAGATCTGGTAGTCTGCGAAACCATGAAGATGATTCATGACGATGACTGCATCCAGTCTATCGTGGATGCGGTGATGATTCTTCAAGAACAGGAGAACACGGTGCTGCCCCTGCTGGAAAAGCAGATGAAGGATATAGAGAACGGCATCGAGAATCTGTTAAATGCGATTCAGGCAGGTGTACTGACCAGCTCGACCAAAGGACGCTTGGAAAAGTTGGAGGCTCAGCAGAAAGAGTTGGAAATTCGCATCGCGGAAGAAAAGCTGGCGAAACCGAAAGTCAGCGCAGATTTTGTGAAATTTTGGCTCACCAACTTTCGCAAGCTCGACCCGAACGTGAAAAGCCACCGGGAAACGCTTATCAACACGTTCGTGAACGCTGTTTATCTCTATGATGAAAAAGTTTTGATTACATTCAACTACAAAGACGGCACAAAAACCATCACTTTCGATGAAATCGCCGCCAAAGATGCCCCAGAGGGCAATGGTTCGGATTTGGGTTGCTTCGCTCCACCATACAGTTCGTACTCGAACCCGATTCTTTATGAAAAAGGGTTCGGGTACGTTTTTTGTTTATCGGAAGTTTGCGTTTGCGACAGCAACAAACACCCCAGTGGGGTGTTTGAGCAACAGAATAGGCTACCAGGAAATCCCAAGTCGCATGACGTGGAATTTTTTGTTTCGATCAAGGACTCGAATGGCATCCACGTAAAAAGTCCATAGCAAATGAGCCGGGAGCCTTCTGTAGATCAGAGGCTTCCGGCTCACTGCATATTCATGATAAAAGCAAAATTCCTGCCACCAGTACCATGTTGCAGGCAAAAAAAACAGCGCGGGCAGTGCATCCACAAGGGCCGGCGAAAGAGTGAAATCGTCCGGGACAGGATCGTTTTGATTCATGTAATCGACCTTTGCATTTCTCCACGCAGCGCCGGAGAGACCTTTCTTGCTGAATTTCTGAAAAAAGAGCAGCGCTTTTGCGCAAGATCGTCAATGCGTTCTGCAGCAGGTCACGGGTCAATATCCAGCTCACGCAGAAGCAGCCGGAGGGCGGGCGAGATGTTCTCGCGGTTCCATACGGCCCAAGCGGGAACGGTATCGTTTTCCAGCGGGATAAAGGTGAGGTTTTTGTTGGCGGGCAGCTGAGCCAGCACCGGTTCGGCAAGGATGGTATAGCCGCCGTAGAAAGCCAGCTGCAACATCAACTCCTCCATGGAATACGCAAATTTGATGTTCTGCGGGTCGCTGCCGTGGCGGGTGAGGACTTGCGCAAACTGGTTCCACAGCTCCCGATCCATGGCGGGTACATAATATTGTTCGCTGGCAAGCTGGCTGCGGTGCAGGGACGCATAGCTGGACAGGTGGCTCTGGCGGTTGAGCACTACGTACTGGCGCAGCTGGCCTACTTGAGCACGCAGCAGGGAGGAGGCATCCTCCAGCGGGACCAGCTCCAGCTGCAGGGCAAAGTCCAGCTTTTTCTGCTGCAGACGTTTTTTCAGGGTGGGAAAATCCCCAAGATGAAAGTGCAGCGGAATGGCAGGGTGCTGCTCCTTGAACAGCAGCAGCTTTTCCAGAATGGGCAGGTTTTCCATGCCGCTCATCATGCCGATCTCAAGCGGGGTGCTGCACTCGGCAGCAGCGGCGCGGGTGCGGCGGGCGGCATCTTCCGCAAGGTCGGTGATGCGCACCGCATACTCGTAGAATACCTGCCCGGCACTGGTAAGCGCCACCGAGTGCCGTGTGCGCTGGAACAGCTCGGTTTCAAGTTCTTCTTCTAGCAGCTTGATCTGCTGGCTGACCGCCGTTTGGGAAACATAGTGCTGCTGTGCCGCTTTGGAAAAGCTCAAATTCTGTGCCACCGCAATAAAATAGCGCATCTGCTGCAGGGTCATGACCGGCTCCTTTTTCTCTTAAAAAATTGCTTATAACTTTTACTTCTAATTATAAGAAGAAAGCAATATTTTTCAAGTGCGAGATATTGTGATAGAATTAACAATCGAAAGGGGCACACGACCCCGCACATTGAGAAGAAAGAGAAAAACGAAAGGAACCACCAAGATGAAAAAGATCTCGCGCAAAAGCTTTCTGAAGCTGGCTTCTGCTGCTGCCATGAGCGGCATCACCGCCGGTGCACTGGCTGCCTGCAATGCTGCTTCCGGCAGCACGGCTGCATCTTCTGCCGCTGCAAAGTACACCCCGGGTACCTACACTGCCACGGCCAAGGGCATGAGCGATATCACCATGACCGCCACCTTCAGCGAGACAGCCATTACCGACATCCAGCTGGATCTGTCCGGTGAGACCGACTCCATTGGTCAGGCCGCAAAGGATGACCTGATCAAGCAGCTGCTGGAAGCCCAGAACAGCACCATCGACGGCGTGTCCGGTGCAACCATTACCAGCGATGCTGTGAAGCAGTGCATGAACGACTGCATCACACAGGCTATGGGAGGCACTGCAGTGTCTGCCCCGGAAGCTTCTGAGCAGGCTTCCAGCTGGCGCACCGCCCCGGAAGCCATCCCGGACAGTGAGATCACCAAGACCTATGATGTTGACGTTGCCATCATCGGTATGGGCTATGCCGGCCTGAGCTGCTACCGTGAGCTGGCCGAAGAGGGCAAGAACGTTCTGGTGCTGGAAGCCATGCCCCGCGAGAGCTGGTGGACGGTCGGCCACGATATCGGCCACATCAACTCGGACTACCTGCTGAGCCACGGTGTGCCCAAGGTGGACGAAGTGGAGTTTGTGAACAACTGGATGATGCAGACCCACGGCAAGGCGAACACCGCACTGGTGATGAAGTTTGCCAAGAACAGCGGCAGCACTGTGGACTGGTGGCTGGACAAAATCAACCCGGACACGCTGGCCAAGACCCGCATCCAGTTCTGGCCGGACAACGAGTACACCGTGCACCAGCTGAACAACGGCATGCACTACTACACCGGCACGCTGGAATGGTGGGAGAACTACTGGGAGAACCCCGCCAGCGGCGAGAAGAACAACAACACCGCCGGTCAGCTGGAGCTGAAGGACCTGAGCTGGGACAATTACAATTATGTGGAGGAGAATTTCTCTGACAATGCCACCGCTCTGTTTGGCACCAAGGGTGTGCAGCTGGTAATGGACGGTGCAAAGGTCACCGGCGTGATCGCACAGGACAGCGACGGCAATTACCTCAAGATCAACGCTAAGAATGGCGTTGTGCTGGCAGGCGGCGGCTTTGGCGGCAACAAGGAAATGATGGACGATCTGCTGCCGGACATCAAGCGTCTGTTCACCAAGGATGAGGACTTCTTTGCTCCCTTTGGCCGTGACGGCTCCACCATCCAGATGGGTGTGTGGGCAGGCGGCCGTCTGGAGGGCGACATCTCCACCATGAACTTCGACTCCATGGCCGTGCCCGACTATCTGCCCGGCCCCTTGTGGGTGGACGAGAATGGCCAGCGCTTCCAGAACGAAGCCTTTGCCGGCCCGGAGATCAACGGCTTCTTCATGGCACGTGCAAAGCGCGGCAATATCACCTCCATCTACGACAGCACCTATGAGACCCAGATCCTGCGCGGCTTCCCCGGCCATCAGGCATTCGAGTACGACATGCCCGCTGTGGTGGAAGCCATGAAGGGCAACTTTGAGGCCGCAAAGACTGCTGGTGCTGAGGGCGCCAACGGCTGGTACTGCGCCGACACCATCGAACAGCTGGCCGAGTACATCGGTGTGGAGCCTGCAGCCCTTTCCGCTACTGTGGAGCAGTACAATAAGGTTTGCGCCGAGGGCTACGACAGCGACTTTGCCAAGGACCCGCACTTCCTGAATGCAGTTGCAAAGGCTCCCTTCTACGCCCATGTCACCACTCCGAGTCTGGGCTTTGCACTGGTGACCACCGGCGGCTTTGTGACCACCAATGACCAGCAGGTGCTGAACGAGGATTATCAGCCCATCGAGGGCCTGTACGCTTCCGGCAACACCTGCGGTATGCGCTTCGGTCCCGAGTATATCACCCCGATCCCCGGTGTGAGCATTGGTATGTGCCTGACGCTGGGCCGCGAGCTGGGCAAGTATCTGGCTGCAAAGTAAGCAGCTGCCTTCGTCAAAGCCTGATCGGCTGCAGGAAAGCCCCATAAGCAATAAAAGATCCCGTCCACTTCTGGGTGAACGGAATCTTTTTTGCGTATCAGACAGGAAAAAGCGGCTCAGAGGTCGTTTTTCTCCTGCCCCAGATTGTCGGATTCCAGGACGACACAAACTATGTTGCCATTGGCGGCGTAACGCCGGAGAACATCCCGGAGTTCCGCAAGGCGGGCTGCCTTGGCGTGGGCCTTGCCAGCAGCCTGATGCCGAAGGACAAGGCCGCCGCCCGCGACTGGGATGCCTGCGCGGAATACGTGCACATGCTGCTTACAAAGGCCAAAGGCGAATAAACCGCAGAAACAGCAAGACCGCTCACCCGAAAAGATGAGCGGTCTTTTGTTGTGTGGTGGGATGGCATTGCGGCCTACTCTTTAGACCATGGCTTCGCGTCATCCTGCCGGAGCAGTCGGCATCGATGCCATTCTGCTTTGTCTGCTGCGTGAACCACTTTCACTCCTAAAATGAACTGCATGAAAAATCAGAAGGCCTCATTCTATTGACTTTGCCTTTGCAGGGGAGTATACTCCATGTCACCAAGAATATTACGGCTATGACGAGAAAGAGTACCCGGAAGGAATGCTGCAGAGAACTGCCGGTTGGTGCAAGGCAGTGCAGGGCATCCGTGGGAAGATCCTCTCCGAGCTTTCCGGCTGAATGGACGGTGTGCGCCCCAGTAGGCAGGAACGGCAGGCCCCCGTTATCACGGGCCGCGCGTTGTTGGACGTGCACTGAGTGGTCAGCGTTGTGCTGGCAATAAGAGTGGTACCGCAGAGGATATTACACGCCTTTGTCTCTTACAGACCGTAGGGGACAAGGGCGTTTTGTTTTGCGGATGCTTTTGTCCCAAAGCATGTCAGAAGGAAAAGGAGAAACAATTATGAAAACACTGGAAAAAGTAAGCGACTTTGTGGGCAAGTACATGGCCGCCATCGTTATTGTGGTGGCCGCGGGTGCCCTGTTCTTCCCCGGCCCGTTCAGCGTGGTAAAGACGGCGTGGGTCAATAACCTGCTGGGCATCGTGATGTTCGGCATGGGCCTTACCCTGAAGCCGGAGGACTTCAAGGTGGTGTTCAGCCGCCCGAAGGATGTGATCGTGGGCTGCGTTGCACAGTTCACCCTCATGCCGTTTCTGGCATGGGCGCTCACGCAGGTGTTCCACCTGCCCACCGAGCTGGCCATTGGCGTGATCCTGGTTGGCACCTGCCCCGGCGGCACCTCTTCCAACGTGATGACCTACCTTTCCAAGGGCGACGTTGCACTGTCCGTTGGCATGACCGCTGTTTCCACCGTGCTGGCTCCGCTCCTCACCCCGCTGCTCACCCTGCTGTACGCTGGCCAGCGTGTTGACGTGAACCCCATGAGCATGTTCATGTCCATCGTCAAGGTGGTGCTGGTGCCCATCGCACTGGGCTTTGTGGTCAATCACTTCTTCCATAAGTTCACCGAGGAAGCCGTCCGTGTGCTGCCTCTGGTCTCCACTACCGCCATCGTGCTGATCATCTGCGCCGTGGTCTCCGCCAACAGCGCCAAGATCATGACCAGCGGTCTGCTGATCCTTGTGGTGGTCATCCTGCACAACGTGCTGGGCTACCTCACCGGCTTTGGCGTGGGCAAGCTGCTCAAGCTGGACTCCACCAAGTGCCGCGCGATCTCCATCGAGGTGGGTATGCAGAACTCCGGCCTTGCAACCAGTCTGGCCGCCGCACACTTTGCACAGTATCCGCTGGCTACCATTCCCGGCGCTGTGTTCTCCGTGTGGCATAACATTTCCGGTGCGATCCTCGCCAACTTCTTTGCCCGCACAGCAGAGAAGAAGGATTGATCTTTCATAACATAGTAAAGCCCCCGGCAGGCGCAAACCTGCCGGGGGCTTTGCTGTGCCTGCGGGCCGGACATCTGCAACAGAACCGGCACAAATGGTGCTTTTCACGCTGCTTTTAGGGCGATTCACGCAGGTTTGCTTCCAAAATGCGGTAAAGTGTGGGATAATCAAGATACTGTAATATATACCCCCCCCCCGTAAAAATGCGAGGGGAAAAAGGAGGTTGTACCATGAAACAAGGCAAACTTATCCGGCGTGCAGTATCGGCGGCGCTGGCCGGATGCATGATGTTCACCTTTTCCGCTCCGGCGCTGGCTGAGAGCACCGATGCGCTGATGCAGTTGAGCATGACTCGCCGCAGCGCCGTGAGCGTGCTGGACGCGGAGAACAGCGGAACGGATGCTAATGCGTCTGTTGCTACGAAGTATGGCATTACCATTGAAATCTATGGCAGTGGTAAGGTGGAAGTTGACAGCAGTAATTGCGACAACATTCTTGGCTTCCTGAAGTATGATCCTGATGAGCAAAAGTTGACCCTGCTGAAGCCGAATGCCAGCGCAGTCCATTATCTGACCATCGATGCACCGAACACGGACGTGGTGCTGGAATCCACAGAGATGATTGTGAATGAAAATCTGATCATCGAAAACGCTCGTTCCGTGAAAGTTTCCAGCACTGGTAATTGGGCACCGGTTTATGGAAAAGTGTACATCTACTGTCTTTGCCCTGTTACCCTTGAGCACACGGAAGCAGGCGCGAATTCGGGAGTTGCAATTAAAGGAATTGAGTTTGCCGCTCCGGTAAGTGCGAACGATTTTGTCTACTATACCAGCAATGCGCCTGACGCAACGCCGACGGATGCGGGCACTGGGACGATTCCGGCCAATACGGTAAATTACCTGCGCATTGTGCCGAAAGTTTCCTATACGATTACCACGGCAGACGATGCCACCATCACCGTGGATGGTAAGGCAGTGACCTCGGTCCACGAGGGCGAAAAGGTCACCGTGACCGCTGCAGGCAAAGAAAACGCTGAGTTTACCGGCTGGACTGCTGAGGGCATCACGCTTACAAAGGAGCAGAAGGCGAACCCCACAGTCACCTTTACCATGCCGGGCAATAACGTGACTCTGATCCCGAATTACAATGTTGTACAGGATTATGGCCTTGAGGTGGGCAGCGAGAACACTACACCAACCCGCGTTACCAGCAAAAACTGTAAAGACATTTTAGGAAATGGTGTGCTGAGTTACGACCCGACCACCCAAACGTTGAAGTCGGATGGCAGAATAAAGCGCTCGTCTCTGAAAATCAACGCACCCGGCAAGGATATAAATCTGGATGGTAAAGATCAGATTGCTGTGGCTGCAAAGTTGATTGTGGAGAATGCACATAATGTGAAGGTCAACAGCGATAAAATGGCTGCGATTTTCGCCAGAGATGATACCAGCACAATCGACTGCACCGGTAAGGTGGATATCCGCGGCGGATTCATGGCCGTGAACGGAAGCCTGAATATTATAAATTCCAGCAAAGTAAACATTTATACAAACTGTGCAGCTGCGGTGAATTACGATGCGACTATCACCAGCAAGGGTGACGTGACCATTGAGAGTACCGATGGTAGAGCGGCGAAAAACCTGACGATCGACAAGGCTGATAATGTTACTGTTATAATCAAGGACACACAAGCGATTTCCGAAAACACCAAGATCACGGCTTCCGGCACTGTGATCCTGAAAAACAATGCACCGGGCGGCCATGTGGGCACTGTCACCTTCAAACAGGCAGACGGCAAAAAATACGTCTACTATACCAGCGAAGCCGAGGATGCAAAGCTGATCGACCCGCGCATCCATCCGCTCCCTGATACGGTAGAAAGCAGCTACCTGCGCATTGAGCCGAGGGAGACTTACTACAGCATTACCGTTGCGAACGGCACCGCGCAGGTGGGCGACGACACCACCGGCCAGATTACTACCGCCTTTGAGGGCGAAACGGTCACCGTCAAGGCCAACGCACCCACCGATGAGGATGCCGCCAAGGGCGTGAAGTTCCACCACTGGAAGGTGGAAGAGGGAAGCACCAGCTTTGACCCGACCGAGGGCAGTCTGGGTTCTGCGACTGAAGCAGGCACCGCAGAGATCAGCTTTGATATGCCCAAAGGCAATGTGAAGCTGACCGCCGTTTACAGCATCCCCGCTTCCGTGCTGAGGAGTACCGTTACTGTTGAGGGCGGCACGGCAAAGTCCACTCTGGGCGAGGGCAGCGATATCCCCGCAGAGATCGGCACCACGGTGGAGATCACAGCTACCCCGTATGATGCCGAGAAATACCCCGGCATGGAGTTCGTGGAATGGGAGATCAAGTACCCCGATAGCTTCTACGAGAAATTCCCCGGTGGCATTCCGGAAAATCTGCAGCTCAAGCTGGACAATGCCAAGAGCGCGACCACGACGTTTAAGATGCCCGTTTACCCGGTCAAACTGATCGCCCACTGGTCGGCAAGCCCGGTGGCCAAGCCTGACCCGGACGAACCTATTGATGAAGACTTCGGCGTAGAACCTGCACCCATGGATACCACGGGCGGTGCAATTGCCGCCGTGGCCGTGGGCGGTGCAGCCATCTGGGGCGGCTACGAGATCGCCACCCGCGTGATCCTGCACGGCCTCCTGCCCGAGGGCGTAGCCATCCCCGCAAACCGCGGCCAGCTGGCACTGCTCATCTGGACTGAGAAGGGCAAGCCCGAACCCGCCGCACAGCCCGCCTTTGCAGACATCACCGATGCCGAGCAGGCCAAGGCCGCTCAGTGGTGCGTGGAGCAGGGTCTGCTGGATGCACGGGAAGGCAAGTTTGAATCGGACGGCTGGATGCCCAAGTTCAAGACCATTGAGATCTGGAACAAGGCGTTCCCCAAAAAGTAACCTCTGAGCGCTTCCTCCGTAAAGCCTCAGAATGACAGATCCCCCCGATACCGGATACCCGGTATCGGGGGGATTTTTTGCGCAGGCACGCGTGGCATTGGTGGTGGCAATCATCTCCGACATTTCAATGATCCAGTGACCTTGCAGTTTGCGCGAAACAAAAATACTCCGGCAACTTTCCGACCAAGAGAAAGTTACCGGAGTATTCCGCTTTACTTATTTGTTTTTACCAGCAGT
>OGQJ01001022.1_pt1 | contig 27088 bp, 25 predicted proteins | sample 1553161 | NCBI WGS metagenome assembly OGQJ01 (sample SAMEA2579923, study PRJEB22360) | human gut metagenome | biome: human gut; feature: human-associated habitat; material: faeces | place: Denmark | collected 2008/2010 | reverse complement strand
TAATCTTTCACCCCCCGCCTCGGGATTCTCCGCCGCGAGTGCAGCCGCATTGTTCAGCGGCTCGTCCCAGGGATGCCGCGCCAGAGCGTATTTGGAATTGTGCACCGGAAAAACCCGCCGGGCGCCGAGGTCCTCTACGGCCCGCTTCAGATCGGCCGGAAGCATGTGGATATAGCGCCAATCCTCGCTGTACTGGCCGTCTTCGAGCACGGCGACATCCAGATTCGGAAACTCGCGTGCGACGTCGGCGAAATGGGTATCGTACCCGCCGTCGCCGCCGAGGAAAATCCGCTGCGACGGAGTTTCGACGACGAACGAAGCCCACAGCGTCCGGTTCGCCCGAAACGTACGTCCGGAAAAGTGCCTCGCGGGACGGCAATATACCGTAAAACCGCCGCCGAGCGCAGCTTGTTCGCCCCAATCGAGCTCCGTGATCCGCTGCGGATCGAAACCCCAATATTCGAAATACTCGCCCACACCCAGCGGGCAGACGACACGGCCCGTGCGGTCGCGCAGCTTCGTTACCGTGCCGTAGTCGAGATGGTCCCAATGGTCGTGTGTGATGACCAGCAGGTCGATCCCAGGCATATCCTCGGGTTTATAGAGATCGGTCCCCTCGAAAGGTCTGTTGAAAAACGGCAAGGGCGAAGCCGTTTCGAAAACGGGATCGACCAGAATACGCAGCCCGTCTGCCTGAATCAGGTAGGAGGAGTGGCCGAACCAGACCAGCAGGTTCTCTTTCGGATCGAGCGCTTTCAGGTCGGTCTTCACTGCAGGCAGCGCATGATCGGGACGATTGCGCTCCTTACGCTCGAAAAGGAAGTCGTACATCGTAGCCCACCAGCCCTTTCCCGATGTGAGCTGCGGCGTCGCATGCCGGTTGCGGAAAGCGCCGTCGCGGTAATTGGGCGAACGCCAGATCCGTTCCAGCCGCTCCCCGCGCGGAGCACGTCCGAATTCGGGTCGATTCATAAAAAGAGCGATCGCCGCGACCAACAGAGCCGCGACTGCAAGGAAAACGATCATAGTGCGAATTATTTTACGTTTCATATCGAACAACAAACGTGCATTTCGGAAATTTCATATCCCGAGCCGTCGAACCGTTTCAAAGATAATCCGAAAAACCGGAAATCCGCCGCATCGCAACGGAATAAACCGACATCATGCCGCCGAAAAGCCGCAGGATGGCCCTCCGATTTGTATTCCGGGGCGTCTCCCGTTATCTTTGCAAACACCCATCGGCCTCTCCCCGCTTTTCCGAAAAAAGCGGAAACCGTCACCCCGCCCCGAAGTCCTGCGCTTCGCCGACCCAATCCGAAACGGGCTACCTTCTCCCGTCTCCTCGGGCGGAACCTTATCCACTCCCGTCCGAATCCGGTCATCGCCCCGATTCCAACCCCTTTCACACTTTTTTATTATGGCAAAACTCGAAAGACTCGTCATCCACTGCACGGCCACGCCGCCCGGCCGCGAAGTGAGTGCCGCCGATATCCGCAGGTGGCACACAGCCCCCGTTTCCCAGGGCGGCCGAGGCTGGCGTCAGGTGGGTTATACCGACCTCATCCACCTGGACGGCAGCGTCGAACGGCTCGTTCCCAACAACGAAGACCGCACGGTCGATCCCTGGGAGATCACCAACGGCGCCTGCGGCTACAACGCCACCAGCCGCCACATCGCATACGCCGGAGGAGTCGCCGCCGACGGCACGACCCCCTGCGACACCCGCACTCCGCAGCAAAAAAGCGCCCTCGAACACTACGTCCGGGATTTCGTCGCCCGGTTTCCCGGCGCAGCCGTCGTAGGCCATAACGAACTGGCAGCCAAAGCCTGCCCATCGTTCGACGTGCAGGCATGGCTTCGGGAAACCGGCATTCTCTAACCTCCTTCGACACGAACCACCGAAATGAACCCGACACTTATCACCGACCTACTGACCTATGCCCTGCCGAGCGGCTTTCTGGCCGGAACCGTCACCTGGCTGGTCAGCCGCCGCTGCGGAGTGCCCGTGTGGGCCCCGCCGCCGCAAGCGCCGCAACGACATGCTGGCCGACATGCAGCGCTCGATCGACCTGTTGTGCGAAAAGTACAACGACGTACTGCAGGAGAACGTCACCCTGCGCCGGGAAAAAGCCGACTGGCTGGTCGCCCAACAGGAACTGCTCCGCAAAATCGACAAACTGACCCGCGAAGTCGAAGGGCTCCGCAAAAACTTCAACCGCAAAACCCAGAAAAAAACCGATGAAACCTCCCCGACGAAAAAAACGGCCCGTGCTGCTGCCGCTGCTGCTCACGGCAGCCGGATGTGCGACGACCCGCACCACGACGCAGACCTCGGACATACAGACCCGAATACATTCGGAACGAAGCGTCGAAAAATCGCAACGCGACAGCCTCGTACGACAACTACGGCAACAGCAACAGGAGTCCGACTCGACATCACGGACCCTGCTGATCGCGACCGAATCCCTGCCGACGGACCGGACCCGGCTGGCGATCCCGCTTAAAGACCTCGAACGTCTTCCCCCGGGTGCGGCCTACACCGCCCGCAGCGGACGGGCCACGATCCGAGCCGAAAAACAGGACGATTCGCTCGTCGTCACCGGCATAAGCAACCGAGCGGAACGGCGCACATGGCTGCTGACAAGCCAGACTTTCCGGCGGCAGCGGCAATCGGACAGCCTCGCAAGCCATACCGTTCTGCGAAACATCTCCTCCTTCCTCCGCGATACCACTCTCCTGCATGGAACACACGCCTCGACGACCCGGAAAAAATCTTCCGGCAATCTGTTTCGCACGCTCTTTACCGGCATCGCACTCGGAATACTCCTGACCGTAGTGTTCCGCAAAACAGGAGTATGGGCGGCCATCCGTCGCTTTTTGAAAAACCTCCTCCCGTAACATCTCTTTCCGACGACCGGACGCAGTTTCTCTACGAAAGTTGCGTCCGGTCATCCTTTCTCCCCCACCCGACAACGAGTAGGGAAAACGAAAAACCATCGGTACAAACATCCAACGAAACAGTTCCGATTTCCAATCATGAAATCCCGGCAACGGTATTGCCTTTGCAAGGGAAATCCGGCAGGTTAATTCTGTTTATTCATTATCCTATTTGTACGATTATCAAACGGAATATTGTATATTATTTGTGCTTTATATCCCTTTTTCCTATTTTGCGACCAAATTACAAAAAACCGTATTCTATGACGACTCCAGTAGAATTTTCTACTGTTCCACCTCTCACATCCACCATGCAGGAAGAAGGTTATACCTTCTCCCGAACGGATAAATGCAGCCTTTTCCTCTGCCAAGGCGGGGAACTCGACATCATTCAGGAAGACAAGACATATCACATCCGCCAGGGAGACATCTACATCTCTCCTCTTCTTATGTCCATTCAGATAAAACATAGGAGCAAGGATCTGAAGGGCGTCGTACTCACAGTCGATATAGATTACGTCCTGACCAATGCGAAAAAGACATTCCATCCGACCTGGAATTTTTTCATCTACGAAAACCCCTGCCTGTCTCTGACGAAAGAACAATACGTACACATCGACCAATTGATCGACGCATTGCGGAAGCGGATTGCGGCAATAAACACCTCGGTGACAAATACGCAACAAAAGATCATCAATCACGAGTTGGTAACGGCAATGGGCGAAGTACTCTATTATGAAATTCTGAGCATCTATTTCGCACGCCAACCCCAACAGCCCCAGCACAAGGACCGGAAAGACCATGTGTTCCAGAACTTCATAATCTCTCTTTACCAGAATCACCGCATGGAACGGGAGGTAACCTACTACGCCCAGGAACAATATCTGACACCCCGCTATTTTTCGGCAATCATCAAAGAGAAATCGGGTATTTCGGCCCTGCAGTGGATCATTCGCATGGTCATCGCCGACGCCAAACAGATGCTCCGTTCCTCGGACTTAAGTATCAAGGAAATAGCTTCCGAACTGAATTTTTCGACCCAATCCTTCTTCGGCAAATATTTCAAACAGTACGTCGGGATTTCTCCGACTGAATATCGAAACGGGAAACTGGTCGGCCAGAGCCAACAGTCGGTTTTAGAGCGATAATTCCCGAAAGAGAGTGAAACAGACGCCGTTATCTGCCGGAAAATAAAAGGCTTTTGGCTTCGGTCCCTCAAAATATTTCCCCGGATCCAATTATATCCTGCCTGTCGGTGACAAGCAGGAGTTTTTCTTTTATTGCCAAAAATCTTTCCATTGCCTTGTCAAACAGGAACAACGGACTCTCCATTTCCTCAAAAATTCTCTGAACTTATCCGTATCCCGTCTGATAATATATTTGGAATCACGCAGGAGCATCAACTCTTCTCCCGAATAATAAACCATCTTTTCATGAAGAAGGAAACAGAATTCGAACCAGCGCTTCGACAGGTAATTTCGCAAACTTTTATTGATACTCCCGCCCCTCGAAAGACGAGATACAGGATCATTCGTCCGGACCTCAATACACTGAAAAACGCAGAGGACAACCTTTCGATTGTCCTCTGCGTTTCAGAGCGGAAAACGAGACTCGAACTCGCGACCCCAACCTTGGCAAGGTTGCGCTCTCAAGCCCCCAAAACGCTACGCGTTTAGGGGTAACCAACTGAGCTATTTCACGTTACGCACTCTGCCGAGTGCTCCACTCGCATCCTAAAATCGGTCTGTAACACACTCTGTATCACATTTTGAGGCTTGCAAATTGTTTGTAATTTACAGATTTTTAGTTTGTTAAGAGAAAATCTTTCTGTCGTGATACATAAATCTTTTAACTTGTATTCCCCATAAGCATTTATTGAATTAAATATTAAGTAATTATATCGGTTAATTCGTTGAATTTACAAGGGAACCGACCCCAACCTCGGTGCAAAAAAAGAGAAAAATTTTCCCCTCACGCCGCTTTCCCGTTTTTATCAGTTTTCAGTAGCTTTGATTTCTATAAATAAAAAATCCCCGACCGTATGGCCGAGAATTATCTTTATATAAATTGCTCTAAATACTTTTCATTAAACCCAGCTAACGGGAATTTGAAATCTCTTTGCCCGCCCTCTGTCGTCATGTAGTTGAAAATAACCGTATCATTTTTTATATGTAATTCGAATAGGTTTACTTGGTCATTTCTTCATTCAAGGATATTAGGCATTAGGAGCAATATTTCTGCGTTGGAATCTGTCAATGCACATTTTATCTGTGCCGTTATATGTCCCCGTTTCTGAAAGGTTAGTGTCACGGGTGTATTTTTATCCGTATCGTCAGGCAGGATATACATAAAATCGCTGGGTGTAAATTCATCGGGATTGCGTGATACGGCCAAGCACATCCCGTAAAAGCTATCATAGGCAACGACTTTTCAAATCATCATGCGTTGTTCATCGCCGCCTTGTTTTCATTCTGTTTTTGGTGTTTTGTTCATTTTAGCTAAAATTTATGTTGTTAAATAAATCTTTGATTATGATATAAATATACGAAAAAATTGTGAGATATGCAAGTAAAAAAGAAAGGACAAACTTGTGCAGAGGGTCTAAATATTAACCCTATTGCACAAGTCTGTCCCTTTGGCCATTTTGTTTAGTAAATCAGTTCATAAGAAACCGACCCGCAATCTATTCTTGCAACAGTGCCATCGTCATTTAATGTGTAAACGCCAAAATCATCGCTTTCCGATTCTGACTCACCTGAATAGATGATATCGGCCTTATTAGGCAATTTAGCACTTTGCCTGCCATAGAATCCCAACAAATCAAGTGGTTCAAGTACGTCTATATATCCTCCATCAATATAGAATAAGTCAATATTAATGGGTGTGGCTGTTTGGGAATAAGAGTATTTTACCGTCGTTATGTCAGTGCCATCTTCATTGTAATCGGTGCATTTAGCTTCTACAAGGTTTCCGTCTCTCCATGTACATTCGCTCACTCTTACCCGAGATTCATTATAACTATAACGTTGCTCAACACGTTGCAAGTAGCCGTTTTTGTATTCCATTCTATAATAATATGTCTCGTCCTTGTCAAAATCATTTTCTGTAACTTCTGTTACATAACCATCTGAATTCAATTTACATGTATAAGTTCTGTCGCTACCTTTTACAGTTAACGAATTTCCATTGTAGGTAAATTCATAAGAATCATTTCTCAAACCGTCTATTTTTTTAACACGATTCTCGGAATCATAGGTTATAGTGGTTGTCCATGATTCGTCCCATTCAGCACGAAAGACTATCTGTTTAACCCATTTTTCGGGAGTAGGCGCTTTCCCGCCATTGTCATCATCATCGGAACAAGCCGAGAAAGAAACTGCCGCAAACATAGCGGCCACGATAAGAAACAACTTTTTCATAAATGCTTTAAGTGTTATAAATGATTGTTTTATGAAGAATAAATTGAGTATGGACTATAAATATTAACCCTTTTGCACAAGTCTGTCCCTTGGTAGATTATATGAGATTAATGTTGTGATTTTTATTTGAAATCATACCCAACAATATTATCTCCCAAATCTTTCCAGTATAGGGCTTTTTTATAATCATCAACTGCTGACATGGGAACATAATACTGGCATTTTCCTGAAAAATACCAATCGTTACCAAAAACATTAGGGCCTTCTAATGAAGGGGGTATAAGAGATTTGCAATAAACATTTTCTATGTTACGATTGCGAAATGCGTAGTTCCCAATGGATTTAATGCTTGCAGGCAATGTAACACATGCAGTCAGAATTTTCATAGTATTTGTTTGGGTTCCTCCATAAAATGCATATGAACCAATAGTCTCTACACAATCACCTAATGTAATAAAACGAAGTGAAGTGCACCCATAAAATGCGTTATCTTCAATTTCTGTAATATTGCGGCCAAAAGTAGCAAACTGCAAATTGGAACAATTGTAAAATGCATTTTGTTTAATACTCTTTACATTGTCGGGAATAATGATAGTATACAATTGGGAACACTCCTTAAATGCTTCTTTTACAATTGATTCAAGGCTCGTAAAATATCGCAATTCATTGAATGATGAAATCTCGCTATTTGTAAAGTGTCCATAAGGAATAGAGGTTGCGATTGCAGCTTCATGATATGATATTTCGCCATCATAATTTTTATCCCACAAATTGCGCCTACTTATATCACTGCTACTTAACCAACAAGATAAGCATAAGTACTTTGTTATAGGATCAGCAAATTGAATAAATTGGGTTGTTGCATTATTAGAAATCGGCATTGTAATTGTTGTCCCATCTGCCAATTCAAAGTAAACATTATTTTCGTCTTGCGTAATTTTGATGCTATCACCGTCTTTACCATCTGCTCCATCTTCACCCGTGGCTTTACCTAACTGCGTCCAATTCGTTCCATTGTCATAGGAAATCCACCAATAGCCCTCTCGAATTTCGAGTTTGGGAGTAACTCCGTCTGTTCCATCCGAACCGTCACTGCCATCTGTCCCCTGTGCCTTGATTTTCTGTCCGTCCACAATGATAAATTCACCGTCCAGCGTCCAATAATAGATGCCATCCCCGTCTTTCTTCACACCGATAACGGGCGTGTTTCCATCGACACCATCCGCACCGTCTTTGCCGTTGTAAATTACAATCGGATTACTCTTGGCAAACTTAATCGTATAGCCTACCACCTTGCCGTTCTCGGTCAGCGGGTCTACACTCGTAATATAATCGTTGTTTTGGAGTGCTGTTACAATCGTCTGCAATGCTGAAAGATTGGTATTCGTTTCGTTGCAAAGACGCTGTAAGGCTTCAAAAGCAGACCATGTAGGCAGTTTGATTTGCGTACCGTCAGCCAATGTAAAGATTACATAGTCGGTGCTGGTTTTATAATCCACGCCTGAAAACATGGAATCCCCACCAACACCATCTTCTCCATCTTTGCCGTCCTCGCCAGTCGCTTTACCTAACTGCGTCCAATTTGTTCCGTTATCGTAGGAAATAAACCAATAATCGTTTTCGATTTTGAATTGCGGGGTTGTGCCGTTTATTCCATTTGTACCGTTTTTGCCCTCGGCTTGGATTTTCTCACCATCGACCACGATATATTCCCCATTCAATGTCCAATAATAAACGCCATCCGCATCTTGTTTGACACCGATAGTTGGAGTTGTGCCATCTTCACCGTCCTGCCCGTCTTTACCGTGATAGATGGTAATAGGATTGCTTTTGCTGAACGTAATCGTATAACCGATTTCTTTGCCGTCTTTCATAAGAGGTGTAGCCCCCGTAACATAGTCGTTATTCTGTAATGCTGTTACGATGGTCTGCAACGATGAAATGTTGGTGTTCATCTGCTTGCAGAGTTCCTCTAATTTTGCGACACGGTTTTCCAATCCGTGAACGCTGTTCCAAATGTCATCATCATCGTATTTGCACGATGTGAGCGCAACCACCGCAAATAATGCGGCAAAGGTCAATAGTTTTTTCATAATGATAATATTTAAGTAAAACAAGTGACGCACGTTTTACCGTATCAACTCCTACTGCGGTGGGTTATATGCAAAAAGAAAGTGTGGAGTTGTTCGTTATCTGTACCGAGGTTCTGACAAAACCCAAAGACGAATAAGAAACAATACCCCACACCGAATAGAATATATCAGATGATATATGCCTATATGCGGTGATGAGCGTTGTCGTTATCCTCGTCTTTGTAGAAACTGTCAGATTTCGGTACAAGGATTAGCGAAACACTTTCACTAAACTAATATGTTACCGCCCGTATGGGTCGATGCCACAAAATTAGAAAATGTTTCTCAATACGCAACACTCGTGGGGTATTGTAGATTCAAATTTCGGATTAAAGTTTCAGAAAATCAAGATTGACATTCTAAAAAGTTCTTCATTGGTTGGGATATTCCATATATAAGAAATAAGCCGACATATTCCCTCTAATCGGGAATTGCAAATCATTCCAACCCTCAATTATCGACTTTATGCCAGCATGAAAACGAAAATTAGGGGTAGTAAAATCTTGTAGAGATTACAATACCCCTAATTTCTGTAATTTATACGTTCCAATAAATAGAACCACGGTTGTAGTTTTACTCTCCTGCAATTTTCCGTATCACGCTGTCCATACAGATAGACTGTCCGCTGGCTAATCGTCCCCACCAACAGCAACCGTATTCCTCGATAATAACCTCTCCCTCTCGTTTCAGTCGTTCGGCCAGCCACGAATCAATCAGCCACCATTCCATGACATCACCCACAAAGGGATAGATATATTCTTCGGGTAATAAGTGCCTGTTGAGCATTTCATCCACGACTGCGGTTTGGTTCGTCAGTACGCAGTTCTCCACCAATAGCTGTGCCGTCATTGGATTCCCTGTTGTGCGGCTATGTTACGAAGCCATTGATTAGCAAAGGTTGTGTGGCTGGCCTGTAAGCGCGGGTTCAACGCTATTCCATCTTCCGACCATCTGACGCTGTTTTCCTCGATACCGCAATAGTCGTTGCGATAGTAGTACGGAATGAATTGCCGAGTTTCATTGTGCAGGGCAAAGAGCATTTCGGGGTCGCGCATGGCATCGCCGTTCTGCTGTCCGTAATGAGCCAGCGAAAAAAAGTCGTACTTGTCGATGCGGCCGATTAGTTCGATATAGACGGGCATATAAGTACCGTCCGAATTGTCGATTTTGGTTGTTTGTAAAGCTAACATGCTACGGAAAATCTCCGCCGCTCTCCTGTCAAGTGTTTTCATATCTGAAAAGGTTTTACATTCGACAATAGGGAGGGGGCTTTAGTATAGAGTAACTGTATGTGCAGGGGATATAAAAAATACTCCAACCTGTTTAAGGCTGGAGTAATTGGATGATTGAGAATTAATAAATACTCTTAATATTATTTTTTATCTTCTTGATTATCTACTTCATTAGATTTAATACCTTCATTATTTGAATTAAAGAAATCTTTGAAAGTCTTATTATGGGTCATGTAGTTTCTAAATTTTATCACTTCGGAAGGAGACCAATATCTATTTATTATATCATCATAAGTTGATATATAATTATCTAAATAACCTACCTGAGACCTCTTATCAATAGCACGAACAGTAGTCAGAATCTCTGTTAATAGTTCTTCATTACTTCTCTTTTTAACATGTTCTTCTGGCTTAAATTGTTGAGATATTTCTTTATATTTTTCTGAAAATTGCTCCCAATATGTTTCAAAGACGCTTTTAAGAACCTTTTCTTGCAATTTGTTTTCTAAAAGAGCATTATTTATTGTTTGTACTAATTTCCACATACTCTCTTTATCACACGCAATAGTGTGATTGAATTGAGCAAGAGGATTGCCTATATCTGTATTTTTTAAATCAATTAAAAGAGTACAAACCCTGTTTTCTTCAATACCTTTTGCTAAGGCTCCTGCTTCAAATAGAATCCACGGTTCAGTTTTATTTTCAGGTGTGAGACAAAGTATACCGAACTGGGAGTCTGCCAAAGTTTTTGATATCTCAGTATACCATAATGCACCTCGGTCAACATCATGTGAAGATATCCACGGTTTAGCTGCTTGTATTACACATTGAATCCAGTCCTTAAAGAGTTCTGCGATTTTCTGACTTCTTTCTCCTGACCAACTAATAAATATTTTCATATGGGTTAATTTATATGTAACAATAATAACCCAAAAATAGTAAATATTTTATTATGATGTATTATTTCACAATCATCCTCTTTCTAATGATGGTAATGCAGGCTGTTGTCCTGCCGTTGATTTTGGGCGCTGTTTCCTTTATTTCGTATCATTTGGCAAGGTCTGCGGCCTTTGCCGTCTTTTGAATCCCCAAATCGTCGTATATCCGTTGCAGTTCCGTTTTGGCCTTGCTCTTGGGAATGAGTGTCTGTTTGGGAAACACCGTATCTATCATCTTCACGATTTTATACTCGCTCGGCAGTCGCATTTGTTTCGTCAACTCCCGACGGATATTTCCGACATGATATTTCAATGCCTGCACTTTGTCTGTTCCCAATTCGTCGTATGCCTGCTTCACCAACGGATATTTAACAGCAATTCGGGCGCATAGTTCCTCGTGATTGTCCAGCGAGAAAAACGGTCGTGTCGTTTTCAGACGGTGGTATTCATCGAACAGTTCTTTGAATGTAACCCGTGCATTGGCCTTGTTCTCCATCTTCTCTATAATCTCGCTGAACGTATGGCGGGTTATCGTGTAGCCATTCCTTTGCAGTTCATTCGTAAGGTTTACATAGGTTCTGTAAATATGGCGGCAGATTTTGAAATTGACTATATCCATATTAGCGAAATTCTTATCCACGATAAGGCGGTTATCTTCTATCCTTACATATTGTTCGTTGATGTATTTGATTTTCGACAAGGTCTTTTCCCGTGCCGTATCGCTCAATGAATTTATCTCGTCGGCATATTGAACGGCTTCCTGCAAGGTTTTCTTGGTGGCCGCAACAAATTCATCGAGGGTAACATCTCGGCTGTACTTGGTCGTGGAATAGACGTGTATAATCTCGCCCTTGTATTTGGAATCCCGCAAGCGTCCGCAAATCTGTGTGAACAAGGTTGAAATATCCAACAGCGTGTGGGACTTGTTGCCGTCGCTGACAATGAATGTAACGCCGTTCTCGTCATAAAGGTCGCAACCCTCAAAGCAGGTCGAGGTGTAAAAGTTTATCTTCCTTACGGGGTCGGACGGCTGGCCGATGGGATAATCTTTGCCTAACTTGCGTTGATTATTCTCTCCATTGTCCCCGCTAACCGAACAGACCACTTTAACCTGTTCGGGAGTGAGTTTCGCAAGGTCGATTACCTTTGCGATAAACTCCACGCTGTTGACGAAGATATGCAGGTTGTGTTCCAATCGGCTGTCTAACACCTTGCGGCACTCCTTAACGATATAGTGGGCAGGTTTGGAAGTCTGACGGGAGCGGATATTGACCTCGATCAGATGCGGTCAGTTGATTTCGCAGATGGGCAGGTGCTTCAACTCCTCTAAAACATACTCCCGTTCGATAGGGGTTGCGGTCATGTAAGTTGCCCTCTCGAATTTGGCGGCTTCTGCCAGCAGGTTTTTAATGGCAGTATGACGGAACGAATAGGAGTTGAACAGTACATGTCATTCGTCCACCAATAGGAACAGTTCTTTGTAAGGGTCAAGACCTGCGGATTGCAACGCCTTAATGGTTCGCGGCAGGGAATCATAGGTAACGGCAATCTTTAAGGGAGAATGGCTCTGTGCATAGTCGATGATGTCCTGCTCGCCGATACCCTCGTAAACGCCCAGCACGGAAACAGCGTCCTTGCGGTAAATGGTCTTGTTCTTTACCAATGCCACATAAGGCATGGCGATAAGGGTAGGAATGGAGTTACGGATAGCTAACTCGGTAGCACCGCATCCTGTCTGCTTCTTGTTAAATAAACAGTTTACGGGAATCTCCGTCAGAAAGTCTGACAAGTAAGTTGCCCCAGCGGGCGCGTCGATAATTCAATTTTGATTTGTATTCATATTTGTAAATGGGTTGTTATTCATAATATCTCTTTATCTGAAATCTTCCATATTTTTTAATCTTGAAACTATACTTATAAAGGGAATATCCATTTCGTACTCAAAAAATGTGGAAATAGAGTGCAAAGACAAGGACAGCAATTAATGCCGTCCTTATCTGCCCGTAAACTTATTTTTCTATGGAAGCAAAAAGAATTTCCCTATCTCGGATTTGCTTTTACAAATATAGTAAAAATCTTTAATAAATGCAAGTTTAAGTGCAGACGATTCAGCGGAAATTTTTTATCTTTGCTTTAACCGAATACAACCGCTATGAACCCGCTTTACGATTATGTTTTCGAGATTGCCAACCGAATGTATCCCACTTGGGATACTGATATAAACGACGAGCAGTATCAGACCGATTCTTTCCGCGGATGGGATTTCGTGCATCAGTTGGAGGACGAACGGCTGGAATTTTCTATTACCAAAGAGCGGTATTTAGAAAATGCTCCGATTATCCGTTCCCTGCGGGCTATGGGTCTCGACACCGAGAAATTTTGGATGGCGATGCTCTTTGTCTATGATGTGGTACGGGAACGGACGGAAAATGTACAGCAGGTTCCGACCTCGGTATTCGAGGAGTTTCGGGCTTTCGCCAGATACCTGCAAGAAAATCCCGATGCCAAAGTGCGTGCATGGCAAGGGCGCGAGCACGGCGTAACCCTTGAATCCTACCTTGCAAAACGGGCGTTGGGCAAGTTGCTCGCTGACAACGTGGCAGAACTCTATGCCAATCTGTCAAATGTCCGTTCGTTCGGGGTGGACGGATTTTCGGTGAATCTCAAGAGTTGTTACAAGATTACGCTTGCCATCAAATGTTTTTTGCCGCTCTTGGAACAATTCAAAGAGGAAGATAACCGCAGTACGAATCCCAGCAAGGTTTCCTATAACAGGATGCTGTTGATTTCGCGCATCGTCTATTTCTTCGGCTATACGGATAATCCGAAATTCCTTGATAGTGACGAAGGTATCAAGGGAATCTGGACATCCTACAAGGACAGGGAGTGGACGACGATCGGCAAGAATTTTAGATAAATCCATTTTACATATCCAATGATAAGGGACGGCACGAGCCGTCCTTTTTTATTCCGCCAATAAGGGATAGTAAAAATCATGCACTTTTTTACTATCCGACAACTATTTCTGCCATAGTGAGTTATGTATGGTTTTCGTAGGATTTACAGTAGAAACGCAAACACAGGTTCTTTGACATACACTCCGCTTCTCGGTAGGGAGAGGGAATCCGAACCGAAAGGCCGCAGGTCGAATCGCACGGCAGGACGATGACGGGAGTTTGCCCAAGCCATCACCCGACTGCCGCAAGAGCTGGCAAGAGCTCACCAGTCAGACCTAACGCCGAGAAAATGAAACACAGACATTTTTTAACAATATTACTAATTAAAACCTCGCGGGTGGTATGAGGTCAACCCGCACAATTAAAATGAAAAAAATGAGTGTAATTTCAGTCATTGTAAACCGTAGTTTCGCCTTTGTAAAAGGCAACCGCCCGACCAACTCCAAAGCGGTGACGGCAAAAATGAAGTCCATCGAGGAGTACGGGCTGTTGTCGCCGATTACGGTTGTGGACGGTGAACAGGTAATTACGTCTGGCGGACATTTGGTAGACCTGAACGGCAAGGATATTCCCGACAGCCAGTCGGTGAACTATTACGCCGTGCTGGACGGTCAACACCGATTGATTGCCTATATCAAATTAGGTCTGAATCTGAACGACCTCGTGATTACCGAGCCGCTGAATGTAGATATGTCGATTGCGGCATTGATTGCCGAAATGAATATCTGCACGACCACGTGGAAAGGAACGGACTATATGGCCGCACCTGCCATGACGCTCTCCAAGACGAACGACGTTTTTGAGTTTGCCGTACAACTCCGCAGCAAGGGGTTCCCGCTGGCAACCATATCCCAATGGTGCACGGGAACAAATTCACTCAAACCCAAAGACTTGGTGAACTGCGTGAAAAGCGGGGAACTGCCTAAAATCCTCCAGTCCGAAACATGGTATCGGCGGAGTATCAGATGGTATGAGGCCGCACAGGAAAAGTTTTCGGATTCGTTCCTGTCGAAAAAGTATCTGATCACCTATATCATCATGCAGTATAACAACGCCGCAGACCCCGTGGCCTACTGCCATCAGATAGAGCAGGCTTTGAAGAAACTCACACCTGCACAAGCGACGGAAATCATGGAAGCCCGCAAGATAGGGTTAAAATCCCGTGAGCAGGTAGTCGTTGAACTGCTGGAACAATACCTCGGATAGGATGGTCGGAAAGAAAAAGGAGGTCGGATGCCATCAAGGCCGCCGACCTCCCGATTCCTACAATAAGTGTTGCATCGCCGCGTCGATTTGGCTGTTCTCAAAGCTATCCAAGTAAATCTGTGTCGTGGATAGGTCGGAGTGTCCCAACGATTCAGAAATCAAGGCTACGCTTACACCTGACCGTTTTAAGACCGTTGCGTATGTATGTCTTGCTACATAGGTCGTTAATGGCGTATGCAGTCCTATTTCCTCACTCAATTCGTGCAGGCGTTTGTTTACGTGTTTCAACGTTTTCTTAACACGTTCCAAGATTTGCTTCTCGGTCGTGTGAATTTGGCGGTTGAGAATAGGAAACAGATAATCTTCCTCCACTTGGTCGGTGTGGTACTTGTCGATGATTTCCTGTGCCTGTTCCGTAAGACAGCAGTTCATCATCTTACCCGTCTTGCGTCTTGCATAGTAGATGCGTCCATTGTCAATGTCTCCATAAGTCAGCAGGGCAATGTCTTTGAAATTGATTCCAGCCATGAAATAAGAGAACAGAAAGATGTCTTTGGCAAGTTGGGTGTAAAAGTCCCTGTCCGATAAATCCAACTCAATCAGTTTGTGGATGTCCTCTTTCGTGATAGCACGTTTGCGGGTATTCGTCCATAGGCTACCCACTTTGAATTGCTGAAAAGGATTCGATTTAGGCACGAATACGCCCTCTGAAACAGCCTTATTATAGACGGCTTTCAGTACGCTGAACTTGGTAGCAAGGCTGTTGTTTACATTACCCCTTTGACGCAGGAAGATTTCAAACTCCCTTAAATACGTCAAATCCAATTCATCAAAACGCATATTGACCGAGCGGAATTGCGACATGAGAGCCAACGTTACCTTATGTTTGCTGGCGGAACCGTACTTTTCGACTTTTTCCAAGCGTTCGATAATCTGTTTGAAGTACTCCCCGACCGTGCAGTTGATTCGTTTGCCGTTCTGTTCAAAAAGATTATCGAACGTAACGGGGATTTCCAGCACCTCCAACTTTTTGATTTTCTTTTCGTATTCTCTTATTTTGGAGGTGATTTGAAACTGTATTTCTGCTCTATCGGGGCAGTCGGTGGTCGGTTGTTGTTTCTCAAAATCCCAATGCTCCAAAGCTACCGAAATGCCCAGACCGACGAACTTACGGCGGCGGTCATGGGTAAAGACAAGGGCAAGAGGGGCTAAATGGTTTCTGTTGATAGCGTCTTTGCGACATACGACGTTGATTGTCATAATCTTTACGGATTACGCAAGCAACAAAATGCAATACGTGTATTACACGATTTTATGTATCACACTCTGTATCACAAACGGCGATTTCAGGGCATTTTGTGTTACACAACAGACATCTGTAACACACGGCAGAAAAAGAAAAATGGTTGATAATCGACTGATTATCAACCATTTACGAGAGCGGAAAACGGGACTCGGACCCGCGACCTCAACCTTGGCAAGGTTGTGCTCTACCAACTGAGCTATTTCCGCAATATGTTTTCGTCCTGCGAAAAGGCTTTCACCCCTCCTCTTGGCATCCGAAACTCGCGTTTCGGGATTGCAAATATAAACTGAAAAATTTATTCTGCAAAATTTTCCGGCGAATTTTGTCGCAAAACGATGTCCCCGGCCTTCGGAAAAGCCGGGGACACCCGTATGGGAAACCCTTATATCCGGGCGGCGGAATGATCCGTCCTGCCGGGAAGCGGGGAATTAACGAACCAGGAATCCTTCGTCGGCACGTACCGGGATGGGCAGTTTGGCGTAAATACCATCCTGGAGCTTGCTGCGTACGGCCTTGAACGCCTCGATGGTGACATTCACGTCCTCGAGGGTATGGACTGCGGTCGGGATGATGCGCAAGATGATCTCGCCTTTCGGGATTACGGGGTAAACGACCATCGAACAGAAGATGCCGTGGTTCTCACGCAGGTCGACGACCAGATTCGTAGCCTCGGGGATGCCGCCCTTCAGGAAAACGGGCGTCACGGGCGAATTGGTCACGCCGATCTCGAAGCCGTTCTCTTTGAGGCTGCTTTGCAACACGCGTACGATCTCCCAGAGTTTCTGCTGGTATTCGGGGTGGTTGCGGATCAGCTCCAGGCGTTTCAGGGCACCGATAACCATCGGCATCGGGAGCGACTTGGCGTAAAGCTGCGAACGCATGTTGTAACGCAGCAGGTTGATCAGCCAGCGGGGGCCGCAGACGAATGCACCGATACCGGCCATCGACTTGGCAAAGGTGTTGAACAGCACGTCTACGCCGTCCACTACGCCGAAATGCGACGCCGTACCGCGGCCGCCCTCACCCATCGTACCGAAGCCGTGGGCATCGTCGACCAGCAGACGGAACTGGAAATCCTTTTTCAGGGCCACGATCTCGTCGAGCTTACCCAGGTCGCCCTTCATGCCGAAGACACCCTCGGTGATTACGAGTACGCCGCCGTTCTGCTCTTCGGCCAGGTCGGTGGCATGCTGCAATTGCAGGCGCAGCGACTCCATGTCGTTGTGGCCGTATACGAAACGCTTGCCCTTGTGCAGGCGCAGGCCGTCGATGATGCAGGCATGCGCTTCGGCATCGTAGACCACCACGTCGCGCGGCGTCAGCAGGCAGTCGATGATCGAAATCATGCCCTGATAACCGAAGTTCAGCAGGAAGGCGTCCTCCTTGCCGACGAACTCGGCCAGTTCGCGCTCGAGACGCTCGTGGTAGACGGTCTGGCCGCTCATCATGCGGGCGCCCATCGGGGCCGCCATACCGAACTGCGCAGCGCCTTCGGCGTCGGCCTTGCGCACCTCGGGGTGGTTGGCCAGCCCGAGGTAATTGTTCAGACTCCAGTTGAGCATCTTCTTGCCCCGGAAAGTCATGTGGGGGCCGATATCGCCTTCCAGTTTAGGGAACGCGTAATAACCGTGGGCGTACGACATGTACTGACCGATGGGGCCACCTGCATTTTTCTCCAGGCGTGCAAAAATATCAACCATAAAATATTGTAATTTAATGTTTAAGTTTCCGTTTCGGACGCGCAAAAGTACAAAAAAACCTTTTAGCCATCAAAATTAGCCGTTTTTTATTCGGCAAGGGTACGCATTTATACTTATTTCCGGATATTTAATATGGAAAAAGGCCGCTTTCGGCGGCCCGGGGAAGAACTTTGTTCGGTTTTTCATTTTTTCGATCGGCGGTCTATCGCATCGACGATCACCGCGACGGCACCGTCGCCCGTCACGTTGGTCGCCGTGCCGAAGCTGTCCATGGCGATGTAGGTGGCGATCATCAGCCCCGCGAGCGTCTCGTCGAACCCGAGCATCGACTCGAGCAATCCCAGCGCCGCCATGATCGCGCCGCCCGGCACCCCCGGTGCGGCGATCATCGTCACGCCCAGCAGCAGAATGAACCCCGCAAAAGTCCCCGCCGGGATATCCAGCCCGCCCAGCATCGAAACGGCCAATGCACAGGCCACGATCTTCATCATCGACCCCGAGAGGTGGATCGTGGCACAGAGCGGTATGACGAACGACGCCAATTCGGGACGCACGCCCAGCCGGAGGGTCTGCGCCAGCGTCACGGGGATGGTGGCGGCCGACGATTGCGTGCCGAGCGCCGTGACATAGGCCGTAAGCATCGTACGGAGCATCCGCAGCGGGTTTTTGCGGGCAACGAGCCCGGCAACGGAGAACTGTGCGAGCAGCAGCACGACGGTCATGAAGAAGATCACCACGATCAGCTTCACGAAGACGCCCAGCACCCCGGCCACCTGCCCGGACTGGGTCATCGAAAGGAAGATTCCGAAGATATAGAAGGGCAGCAGCGGGATGATGACGCCCGCGATCACGCGGTCGATGATCGACTTGAAATCGTCCATCACCCCTTTGAGTTTCACGCTGTGCGTATAGGCCATCCCAAGCCCGAGTACGAAGGCCAGTACCAGCGCCGACATGACACCGAACAGGGGTGGCATCCCGACCGTGAAATAGGGTGCGGGGGCCGTTGCGGCCGCGTCGGGCAGCACGGCTGCGGCGCCTTCGAGCAATGCGGGGAACAGCGCCTGCCCCGTGAGGTAGGTGCCGAAGCCCGAGAAAAGGGTGAAGGCATAGGCCAGCGCCGCCGTGAGGGCCAGCAGGCGCCCGGCCTTGCGTCCCAGGTCGGCGATGCCCGGCGCCACCAGCCCGAGGATGAGCAACGGGATGACGAACGAAAGGAACTGGCCGAAAATATCATTGAACGTAAGGGCGATACGCGTCGCCCACACAGGGAAGAAAAAGCCGCAGCCGCCCCCGAGGCCGATGGCCAGCACGACGCGCGGCAACAGTCCGAACCTGAATTTCATAAGGAATGGTTTTTGTAAAGGTAGAAAAATATTTCCGTTTTAGCTATCTTCGGCTTTGCCTCAGGCAGGCGCGGCGCGGCAAAATGCAAGTAAACTTGCTTTTGCCCCCGGCATATACTATCTTTGTGGTATGACTTCATTATTCCATGACATCATCTTCGGCCCGGTACATTCGCGGCGGCTGGGACTCTCGCTGGGGGTCAACCTCCTGCCCACCGAGTCGAAACTCTGCTCGTTCGACTGCATCTACTGCGAATGCGGCTGGAATGCCGAGCATCCCGGCGCGCGGCGCTTCAACACCCGCGAAGACGTCCGCACGCAGCTCGCAACGACGCTGCGGCGCATGGTGGCCGACGGCACCCCGCCCGACGTCATCACCTTCGCCGGCAACGGCGAGCCGACGATGCACCCCGAATTCGAAGCCGTGATCGGCGACACGATCGCCCTGCGCGACGAGCTGTGCCCCTCGGCCAGGGTTTCCGTGCTCTCGAACGCCACGCAGCTCCACCGCGATGGCGTGCGCCGGGCCCTTCGCAGCGTGGACAACAACATCCTCAAGCTCGATTCGGCCTTCGACGCCACGGCACGCCTGATAAACAATCCCCAGAGCCCGGTCTATTCCGTACGCAGGGTCGTCGATCAGATGAAAGGCTTCGACGGGCACCTGACCGTGCAGACGATGTTCCTGCGCGGGGAGTTCGACCGGCAGCGGGTCGACAACACCACCGAAGAGGAGGTCGCGGCATGGCTGCGCCTGATCGGCGAAATCCGCCCGCGGCAGGTCATGGTCTACTCGCTTGACCGCGACACCCCGTGCCGGACGCTCGAAAAGGTGCCGCGCGAGGAGTTGCAGGCCATCGCCACCCGCGTCGAGGCGCTCGGCATCCCCTGTTCCGTAGCATAAACCGCACCGCACCATGAAACACCTCCTGCTGCTCCTGTCGCTTGCGGCCGGCTGTACGGCCGCCGCACAGAAGCGCCCCGCAACGGGCGGACTGTCCGCTTTACAGGACAGCATCTGGCAGTGAGCGGCAGACAACAAGGCTACCGATCCGGTCGCAAACGCCATCTACGCATCGGCGGTCAACGAACCGGACGGGGTCATAGACGTACACATGATCCGTGCCGACACGGCGATGAAAGCCCGCTTCCGCCGCCGCGTGCACGACAGCCCCCTGATCCGGCTCCACGGGTTCGACCCCGACACGACACCCTATCCGCCCGCACCCGAAGGGGCTGCCCCGCCGGATGGGCTCACGATGGAGGCCAAATACGCATTTTATCCCGCCGGCACCGAACATATCCGGCTCACGATCCGCCACAAAGGCGATTCGACGGTATATTTCGGGAGCGACTACACCGTCTGCCGCTTCCAGCACGGACGGTGGGAAACGCTGCCCGTCGTCAATGCGTGGAACTCACTGCTGACCGGCATCGGGCCAAACAACCTGTCCCGCACCGAAGTACCGCATCCGGCACCGGCCGCCGAATACACCTACGGGTTCACAGCCCGGCTCGCACCCCGTGTCTACCCGGCCCGGTATGCGCGTTACCGTATCTGCAAACAGGTGTACAAGACCTGCCCATACCGTCCATACCTGCTCACGGCCGAGTTCACGGTGACGCCGTTCGTCCCGTTCACCCGCTTTGCGGAGCCGGCAGAGGGGCAGGACATCCAATTTTGATCCACAGCCATGCAAATACTCCTTTCCTGCGCCAAAACGATGGCCGAAAACAAGCCGGCCGAAATCCCCCGAACGACCCTGCCGCGTTACGCCCGCGAGGCTGCGGAGCTGGCCCTGCAGCTGGCGACGCTCAGCACTGAAGAGCTGGAACGCATGCTGCGCACCAACCGGCAGATCGCCGCGACCAACCGCCGGCGTTACCGGCAGTTCCACGGCGAAGAGGCCCTCCCCGCGCTGCTGGCCTACACGGGCGTCGTATTCAGGCATATCGCCCCGGAGCGATTCACCCCCGGGGATTTCGAATACGCACAGCAGCACCTCAACATCACGTCGTTCCTCTACGGGCTGCTCCGGCCGCTGGACGCAATCTGCCGCTACCGGCTGGGAGGGGACGCCGTATTGCCGGGGCACGACGACCAAACGATGTTCGGGTACTGGCAGGGACGGCTGACGGAGGCCTTTCTCGAAAAAATCCATGCCGACGACGGCATCCTGGTCAACCTCGCCAGCAGCGAGATGAAGCGCCTGTTCGACTGGAAACGCATCCGCCGCGAAGCGCGTATCATCACGCCCGAATTCCGCATCCGTGAAGGCGACCGTCTGAAAACCATCGTGGTTTACACGAAAATGTGCCGCGGAGAGATGACGCGCCACCTCATCAGAAACCGGATTACGGATCCGGAAATGCTCAAAGAATTCGAATGGGAAGGGTTCCGCTTCGACGCCGCGCTCAGCCGGGGCGACGACTGGACGTTCACGATGTAACACGGCCGCAGGAAACCGAAGAAGAACCCTCCGGCTCAGTTTCATTGCCCCTGGTCGACGAACAGGAGCCTGTCCGTCCGGTAACCGCGTCGTTCGGCCAGCCGCAGGATGCGGTTGAGCGTATGCGCGGGGAGTGTCGGCGTGCGTGACAGTACCCAGAGGTATTTTGCCGAACCGCCGCCGACCAATGCCCAATCGTAATCGCCGCCCAGCTCCATGACGTTGTAATCCGAATAGAAAACCCAGAAAAAAGAGACCCGCAAACGCCCCGGCACCTGTCCCGCACAGGCTTTGCCCCGCGCACGTTTACAACGGCCCGAACGGTAATCCGTCCCGCTGTTGAACACCCCGATGCGACCGTCGGGCCTCAGTTCGTAGCGCGCCTGCACTCCGGCCAGCCCCCGTTCGAACGGATGGTCGTAGCGGGCGATCTCATACCAGGTACCCATGTAGCGCGCCAGGTCGAACGACGGCACCGGAGTGCGGTCGGTACGGTCGGCGGCACGGCCGTAAACCACGCCGATGACAAGCAGCGCAGCGGCCAATAATACGATCGCGATTTTCACTCCCCAAACGGTTTTTAGGGAGCACGTAACAGATTTTATGCCGCAGCACGGCAAACAGGAGCGGAAACGGCAGTTTTATTCCCCCGCAGCGAGCAGCGCCCGCAGGATACCTTCCTCGTCGTAACCGCAGAGGGCGTAGAGCTGGGCCGGGGTTCCGTGCTCGACCCACTCGTCGCCGATGCCCAGCGAGTGCACGGCCACCTCGCAGCCGCGGGCATTGAAAAATGCCGTGACGGCCTCGCCGACGCCCCCGCGCAGGGAACCGTCCTCGACCGTGACCACGTGGCGGAAGTTGGCACCGACCTCCGCCAGCAGGGCTTCGTCGAGCGGTTTGGCGAAGCGCAGGTCGTAATGCGCCACGCGCACGCCCTTCGCCGCGGCGCGTTCCGCGGCACGGGCGGCAGCGTTGCCGACCGTCCCGACCGTCACCAGCGCCACGTCCGTACCTTCGCGGAGCCTCCGGCCCCTGCCGACGGGCAGCGCTTCGAAGGGAACGCCCCGCCACAGACGTCCCGCACCGTTGCCGCGCGGGTAGCGGATCATGAAGGGATGGCCGTATTGCAGGCCGGTATACATCATGTTGCGGAGTTCCAGTTCATCCATCGGCGCAGCGATCGTAAGCCCCGGCACGGCACCGAATGCAGCCATGTCGAAGACCCCGTGGTGGGTCACGCCGTCCTCGCCCACGATGCCGCCCCGGTCGAGGCACATCACCACGGGCAAATCCTGAATCGCGACGTCGTGGATCACATTGTCGTAAGCCCGCTGCATGAAAGACGAATAGATGTTGCAGAAAGGCACCATGCCCGCAGCGGCCATCCCGGCCGAGAAGGTCACGGCATGGCCCTCGGCGATACCCACGTCGAAGCAACGCGACGGCATGGCGTGCATGAGCATGTTCATCGAACAACCCGACGGCATGGCAGGCGTGACGCCCACGACCCGCGGGTCGAGCCCGGCCAGTTCGACGAGCGTCTCGCCGAAGACATCCTGGTAACGCGCCGCGGCGCCCGGCGAGGCGATCCGCTCGCCCGTATCGGGATTGAAACGTCCGGGGGCATGCCACGTGGACTGGTCGTGCTCGGCAGGCAGGTAGCCCTTGCCCTTCACGGTCATGACATGCAGCAACTTGGGCCCTTCGATGTCGCGCAATGCCCGAAGCGTGCGCACCAACTCCTTGAGGTTGTGGCCGTCGACGGGGCCGAAATAACGGAAATTGAAGCTCTCGAAGAGGTTACTCTTGTTCAGCACCCCCTGTTTCACGGCGTTGCCCGCCTTTTGGCAGAGGCGCAGCAGGCGCGGCGTATGCGAAAGGATGCCCCACAACCGCTGCTTGAAACGGTTGTAATGCACCGACGTGGAGATTTTGAGCAGGTAGTTCTTCAATGCGCCGGTGGCCTGGTCGATGGCCATGTTGTTGTCATTGAGGATCACCAGGATATTGGTGCGTTTGCTGGCCCCGGCGTTGTTGAGCCCTTCGAACGCGAGGCCGCCGGTCATCGAACCGTCGCCGATGACGGCCACGACCTGGTGCCTCTCGCCCCGCATCTCGGCAGCCTTGGCCATGCCGAACGCCGCCGAAATCGACACCGAGGCATGCCCGCCCCCGAAAGCGTCGTAGGGGCTCTCCGACATGCGCGGGAAACCGCTGATGCCGCCCAGCAGGCGTTTGGTCTTGAACGCCTCGCGGCGCCCGGTGATAATCTTGTGGGCATAGGTCTGGTGCCCTACGTCCCAGACGATCTTGTCCGCGGGCGTATCGAAAACGTAGTGGAGTGCGGCGGCGAGTTCCACGCAGCCGAGGCTCGACGCCAGGTGCCCGGGATTTACCGAGCACTCGTCGATGATATAGCTGCGCAGCTCGTCGCAGTAGGTGCGCAGTTCCTCCGCCGAGAGTTGCTTGAGGTCGCGGGGGGAATTTATTTTTCGGAGTAATTTGTATTCATCCAACGTCATGGCAGCACAAAGATAGCGCAAGGAGAGCGACAAACCAAACTTGTTTGAGTTCGTCCGAACCGCAGCCTATCTAAAACGAGGTTAAAGATAGCACAAGCCGAGCAAAATGCCAAATTTATTCGGACATTGCCGAGGCGAAGCCTGTGTTCCGTAAAACAGCTCAGACCGGACATGGCGCCGGTTTTTTCCGGCATAGCCACCATACCGCCTATTTTCTGTAAAGATAGTCATTCTTGCGTTTTTTTCAATAAAAATTTTTATCTTCGCGTTACGGTAAACCCATCGTACAATGAAATACAAGCGAATACTACTGAAACTGAGCGGCGAATCGCTGCAAGGTTCGCAGAAATACGGGCTCTCCCCCGAAGTACTCCAGTCCTACGCCGAACAGATCAGGGCGGCAGCGGCCACAGGCGTCCAGATCGGCATCGTCATCGGCGGCGGCAACATTTTCCGCGGCCTCACGGGCGCAAAGAAAGGCTTCGACCGCGTGAAAGGCGACCAGATGGGCATGCTCGCCACGATCATCAACTCGCTGGCCCTGCAATCGGCCCTGGAGGACAACGGCGTGAAGGCCAAAGTCCTGACCTCGATCCGCATGGAGCCCATCGGCGAATACTACTCCAAGGCGCGTGCCATCGAATACCTCGAGGCGGGGTATGTGGTCATCATCGGCGGAGGCACGTCGAACCCCTATTTCACGACCGACTCGGCTTCGGCGCTGCGCGGCATCGAAATCGAGGCGGACGTGATGCTGAAGGGCACCCGCGTGGACGGCGTATATACGGCCGACCCCGAAAAAGACCCTGCGGCCGTCAAATTCGACGAAATAAGCTTCGAAGAGGTGCTCGACCGCCGGCTGAAAGTCATGGATCTCACGGCATTCACGCTCTGCCGCGAGAACGGACTGCAGATCATTGTCTTCGACATGGACACGCCGGGCAACCTCGGCAAGGTGCTTGCCGGGGAGAGGATCGGGACACTTGTAAAAAAATAAGATTATGGCCACAAAAAAGAGCAACAAGCAGCTATGGATCATGCTGGCGCTGATCGCAGTGATCATCGCCGCAATCCTGTTACTGCCCTCGTGCGGCAGCCGCGGCGGCAAAGCCGAGGCGGATACCGAATCGACCACGCTGGTCAAGGCGGGCGACAAAGCCCCCGACTTCACCGTAGAGATGTTCGACGGCACAAAAACCTCCCTCGCAGAACTCAAAGGCAAAGTCGTGTTACTGAACTTTTGGGCCACCTGGTGCCCGCCCTGCCGGCAGGAACTGACCCGCGTGCAGAAGGACATCATCGACCGTTTCGCCGGCCGCAACTTCGTATTCCTGCCCATATCGCGCGGCGAAAAGCGGGAAGACGTGGCGGCGTTCCGCGAAAAGACGGGCTATACGTTCCCGATGGGCCTCGACCCCTCGCAGGCCATTTACGACCGTTATGCCTCGAATTATATCCCGCGGAATTTCCTGATCGGCGCCGATGGTAAAGTCGTGCTGGCAACAGTAGGTTACGACGCCGAAGAGTTCGACGAAATGATCAAAACCATCGAAAAAATACTCGAATAATATGGATACCAAGACGATTCTCAACGATGCCTCCGGCCGTATGCAGAAGGCCATCGACCACCTCGAAGAGGAACTTTTGAACGTGCGCGCGGGAAAAGCGTCGCCCAATGCCCTGAACGGCGTAATGGTCGATTATTTCGGCTCGCAGGTGCCCGTATCGGGCGCCGCCAGCGTCACCGTACCCGACGCCAAAACCATCCTGATCCAGCCGTGGGACAAGAACATGCTGCGTGCGATCGAAAAGGCCATCATCGACTCGAACATCGGGCTGACGCCTTCGAACAACGGCGAGCAGATCCGCCTGTCGATCCCGCCCCTGACCGAGGAGCGCCGCAAGGAGTTGGTGAAACAAATCCGCAACGAGGCAGAAACCGCCCGCATCAGCCTGCGCAATGCCCGCCGCGACGCGGTCGAGGCATTCAAGAAAGCCCAAAAAGAAGGTATGCCCGAGGATGAGTCGAAGGACGGCGAAGCACAGGCCCAGAAATTGCTGGAGAAATTCACCAAGACCCTCGACGAGGCGCTCCAGAAAAAGGAGAAGGAGATCATGACGGTATAAATCCGTCCAGCACATAGTTAAAATCCGGCCAGCACAGTATGTTGGCCGGATTTTTTCATATCTTTGTCCGTTGTAACGATCCGCCTATGAAAAACATCCGCTTCGGGCTCTGCATCCCGGCATGCCTGTTCGCACTGTTCTGCTCGCAGCAGGCATCCCCGCAGGGATATGTCAAGCTCAATGTCCCCTATGCTCTGGTGGGCGTGGTGAATCCCGCCGTGGAGTTCGCCATCTCGCCCAAATCGACCTTGCAGACCGACATCGTCATCTCGCCATGGAAGTCGATCAACGAAAAGCACATGCTCTTCGCCATCTTCATGGGCGAATACCGCCGCTATTTCAAGGAGCATAACCGGGGCTGGTACCTGGGGGCAAACATCGGCATGATGGCCTTCGACATGTCGAAACCTTACATCGAAGGGTGGAAACTGAAATTCGAAGACCGTTACTGCAAAGGATACGGCATGATGATCGGCCTCTGCGTGGGTTATGAATACCAGTTCGGGAAACGCTGGCTGCTCGACGCTTTCCTGGGTTGGGCATGGATGGACAGCCATTACAACGGGTACAGTTTCGACGGCCAGGTCGACATGTACCCCCACCGCCCCGTACAACCCGAACACCCCGACCCGTTCAACGGCTCTTCGGAGTGGTATCCCAACAAGATCGGCGTCTCGATCGGGTATCGCATCTTCACGCCCCGCAACAAACAGCGGACAGCGGACGTGCGCTAAACAGCAGTTGCAGACTGCGGCAGGCAGCCATGCACGGAAAGTCCGCAACTCCGGAACCAAAGGGAGCAGTACTCCCGGAATG
>OGQJ01000991.1_pt1 | contig 27676 bp, 24 predicted proteins | sample 1553161 | NCBI WGS metagenome assembly OGQJ01 (sample SAMEA2579923, study PRJEB22360) | human gut metagenome | biome: human gut; feature: human-associated habitat; material: faeces | place: Denmark | collected 2008/2010 | reverse complement strand
AGCACCTCAAAAACACCATCATACACTAAATCAGTAAGTTGGCAGCATCACCGGCGCAGGCAATATTTCGTGCGCTGTTGAAGAGATTGGTTTCACCGCTGGCGAGCACTTCGGCTAAAGGTGCCAGACGTGGCAAAATGCTGAACACCGCGTCAATGCCGTACTGGTGCACCACTTCCACGCCATCACCCAATACGCCAGCAATCCCAATCACCGGGACATTAAACTGCTTCGCCACCGACGCCACGCCCAGCGGCGCTTTACCACCTGCCGTTTGCGAATCGATGCGCCCTTCCCCGGTGATCACCAGTGCTGCACCCTGCACCGCCTGCGCAAGATTGACCGCATTCAACACAATCTCAATACCCGGTTTAATATCCGCATTGAGGAATACCGCCGCCGCAATGCCCATACCGCCCGCCGCGCCACCGCCCGCCATCTGGCAGACGTTGATTTCAGTTAGCTGTTGTAAAACACGGGCGTAATTTTGCAGCCCCTGTTCCAGTTCTTCGACCATCTCCGGCGTTGCCCCTTTTTGCGGGCCAAACACCGCCGCCGCGCCGCGTGCCCCTACCAGCGGGTTATCAACGTCACATGCGACTTCAATATGACAGTTCGCCAGACGCGGATCGCATTCATTCATCTCAATGCTTGCCACGCGCGCTAAATTGCCGCCGTTAGCCGCCAGCACCTGACCGTCGGCATCAAGGAAACGCACACCGAGCGCCTGCGCCATGCCCATACCGCCGTCGACCGTCGCACTGCCGCCAATGCCGAGAATAATATGGCGAATGCCGTTATCCAGCGCATGGCGAATTAACTCCCCCGTACCAAAACTGGAGGCCAGCAACGGATTACGCTTTTCAGGCGCGACCAGCATCAGGCCGCTTGCCGCAGCCATCTCAATCACCGCCGTTTTCCCGTCGCCGGTAAGGCCATAAAAAGCATTCACTGTTTCGCCCATCGGCCCGCAGACTTCAAGCGTCACGATGTTGCCGCCCGTCGCGGCGACCATCGCATCCACCGTTCCTTCGCCGCCATCCGCTATCGGCAAACAGATATAGTGCGCATCGGGAAAGAGGGTCGAAAACCCGGCTTTAATTGCCTGACAACATTTTTCTGCACTTAAGCTCTCTTTAAACGAGTCTGGCGCAATGACAATTTTCATTATCAATCCTTTTTCAACAAATTATTCGATGCGTTCCCACGGAATAAGATTATCCATAAGAACAGCCAGTAAAATTCCGACCAGTAAGCCGTTACTGAGCAGAGGACGAAGCGTTAATGGAAGGTCTTGCAGATACACAGGCGGTAATGCCATTAAAAATATGCCGACAAATAACGGCAATGCGAGTCGATAAATATTGCGAGCGGTAAACGTGATTTGCTGGCTAAACACCAGCGCGGAAAAGAGTAAAGGCAGATAAGAAACCAGCATGACCGCGCTACTCACCGGTAAAGGGATACTGCAAAACAGTCGTGTGAGTGCCGGAACCAGTGCCACCAGCAGGCAAATAACGCTGCCATAAATAAACGATCGTCGCGTGTAATCGCCAGTCTGGGTTAATAAACCAATGGATGAAACAAACGGTGAAAATGGAATTACCGCCAGCGGCACGGTTATCAGCGTCATAAATCCGGTCGCCACAAAGCTGCGACGATAACGCGTATTCCCCGCGCCCTGTTGCGGATAAAAAACATCCGTGCCACGAATCGCACCGTAGGTATTGCTGATATTTACCAGACCTGTAATCACCGCCGTCAGAATAATCCCCGGCGACAAAGCACCGCCACTGCCGAGCGGGAACCACTGCCAGTGCAACTCACCGGAGAGCGAATGCGAAGAAGGAAAGCAAAAGTACCACAACAACCAGCCGGTTATCGTACCGACCAGCAGGCCATAACGGGCAAAACGTTGCGGCAGGAAGATAATCATCGCCAGTACCAGGCACATCACCGCCACCGAGAGCGCGAACGGCGGTAACTGAATTTTAAAATTCGGGTCGGCTATGCCAAACGGCAGCCCGAGCATACCTTTGAAAAAGATAGTGGTCAGTTGCGCACCCAGCATCAACATAAACAAGACCATCACCGACGGCGTAAATAACCGTGCCAGACGATGGCCTAATCCGCTAAAACCAATCAACATCGTCAGCACGCCGGAGAGCGCAATCCCCACCGCCAGACTGGTAGCGATATCGTTGATCGGTGTCCCGCGCGATGCTTCGCCAAGGGTGATAGTCAGGATGGTTCCCCACCACAGGCCACCCGGCCCTTCCATAATAGCGCGGCGATGACCGCAGAACGCCTGAGCGAAGCAGGCCAGTGCGGTAGCAAGAAAAGCATATTGCGTGAGCGTAAGCAGGCTACTTTGCGGCAACTGAAAAGCAGAAAGTAGCGTAGGAGGAACCACAACAGTGTTGCAAAAAATAAAGAAAAACCACTGAAATCCTGATAACAGGCTTTCGCGGCTGACTGCAAAATTGAACATAAACACACCTTAACCGGAGAATGCCCGCCACAAGGACGGGCATTGCAGGGCCAGATTACTGCTGATGTTTAAGGATAAATTGACCTTTCGGCGCAACAGGGAAGCCCTGTTCAATGTCGTAAATCACATCACCACGTAAGATAGTTTTCGTGACACGCGCGCCAATGGTACGGCCAACATACGGGCTGACTTTGTGGCGATATTCCAGATCGTCATTGGTAAGAACATAGCTGCTATTCGGCTGAATGAAGACGAAGTCGGCATCTTTTCCTGGGGCGATACGGCCTTTTTGCTGCAGACCGAAAATATCTGCTGCGTTAGTCGCCATTAATTTGCCGAACATCGGCAGAGACATACCGCGTTTCTGTACCGCTTCATCGAACATCACGTCCATGCAGCTTTGCAGACCGGCGATACCGCCCCATGCTTTCATAATGTTACCGGCTTTCATTTCCGGCGGGCATGGAGAGTGGTCGGAAACCAGGCAGTCGATTTCACCGTTAAACAGTTTTTCCCACATGCCTTTCTGGTTTTCCAGATCGCGGATCGGCGGTGAACACTTCGCCAGTGTACCGATTTCTTCAAACTGGTCGGTATCCAGCACAAAGTAATGCGGGCAGGATTCACAGGTAACGTCCTGACCTTCCTGACGTGCACGAGTCACTTCCTCAACACCTTCCGGGCTGCTGATATGACAAACGTGCAGACGGCAACCAGCAACTTTCGCCAGGTACAGCACGCGGCGAATCGCTTCCACTTCGGTAAATACCGGACGCGAAGCCACATAGTCATGTGCGGTTACGCGACCTTCACGTTTCGCTTCTTCGCCAAGTTCGTCACAGATCAGCGCGTTTTCGCAGTGCACCAACACCGGCTGTCCCAGTTCGCCCAGCTTCTGCGCACCTTTGAAGAACTGCCAGTCATTGACGTCACGGAAGTCGTTGTCGATACCGCGATCGCCACAGGTCGCAACGAAGCATTTGAAGCCGACAACGCCCACTTCATCCAGCTCATGCAGACGGTCGATGTTGTAAGACACCAGGCCACCGAGTTGCGCCGCATCGATAGTCAGCTTGCCTTTAGCGGCATCAAACTTCAGTTCAATCGATGCGCGGTCAACCGTTGCAGGCAGCTGGTTGAGCGGCATTTCGATCATGGTGGTGATACCACCTTTTGCTGCTGCGCGAGTACCGGTTTCATAACCTTCCCAGTGGCTGCGACCCGGTTCAGAAATATGGGTGTGCGCATCAACCATGCCTGGCGAAACCACCAGACCAGACGCATCCATAACTTCTTTTGCATCGCCCAGATCCTGACCGATAGCAGCAATTTTTCCGCCTTTAACGGCGACATCCACTACGCGAGCTTCGTTTTCTAAAATAACGGTGCCGTTTTTAATAATTAAATCAAAAGACATAACAAACTCCTTGTAAAATACAAATTGGTTTTTTAACTCAATGTTCAATATCGGGATTAATTAACCTGTGACTTTTTGTTCTCCTGTTTTTTCTGCTGCAGTACGTTTCTTTAATAAGGCGTAGGCCGCAAAGGCGACAATAACGCCGACAAACCATGAAACGCGTGATAAAGGCTCCATGAACGGAATAAATTTACCACCGAGAGATAAAATAACGGCGACCAAAGTTACTGAGAACGCGGTAAGGTTAAAGCCGTTATCGTAATATTTGAAATCCCCTGCTGCGGTATACAGTTCATCAAGATTAATTTGTCCGCGCATCACCACAAAATAATGCGCCATCATGACACCAATTACCGGACCCAGCATTCCGCCGATAATATCGAGGAACAGATAAATGCTGTCCTGATTTTCCATTAATTTCCACGGGCAGATCAGCAAGCTGATAATACTGGCAATCAGTACGCCGTTTTTATAGGTCAGTTTCGTCGGTGCAATAGCGGCTATCTGATAACCAGCCGGAATAATATTACCGGTGGCGTTAGTGGAGATAGTCGTCATCAGAATAACCAGTACCGCAAAGAACGAGGCAAACAGGCTGTCCCAACGCTGAACAATATCCAGCACGTTCCAGGTGTCCGCGCCGTAGTGAATACTGGCTCCGGCAATAATACATACCCCGGCGACCGCAAACAGAATATAGGCCACAACTAAACCCAGCGTTTGCCCCAGCGCCTGCTCACGAAACGAGTGGGCGTTTTGCGTAAAGTCGGATGCGCTCACCGCCGGTGCCGCCCAGACCGCAACTACCGCGTTAATCACCACCAGGAACAGGAAGCCACCGTTTTCTGCTTTCTGAATACCGCCCGGAATGTAGTCAAAGATTGGACCGATCCCGACCAGCGAAATCGCCCAAATCGCCATACCGCCGAAGACAACATAGATGCACGGGTTAAGAATGGCGGTGAATTTATTTAAAACTTTGCCACCACCGAAACCGATTCCGACGTTCACCAGCCAGAAGAGTAAGAAAGTGATTAAACCCGGTAGAGAAAGCCCTAACAGGGTAAAATCACCACCGAGAGTTAAAAATCCCGGCCAGATTTTGCCAATCAGGATCAAGCAGGCCAGCGATCCAGCGTAACATTGCAGGCCAAACCACATAATGGCAGCAATCCCGCCTCTTAATAATCCGGGAAACAGTGCACCACGTACGCCGTAAGAAGCACGCAGGATCATGGCAAAAGGCACACCGTATTTACTGCCCGCAGCACCGTTTAATACCATTACCGCGGCAATGAAAAAGGCGCTGAGGATAATTGCCAGCATAATACTAAAGGTAGACAAGCCGAGAATAAAAAAGCCGCCGACCATCACATAATTGGGAACGTTATGAACCGAACCCATCCATAAGGTAAAATAGTTAAATGTTTTCCAGGTCCGCTGGCTTTGCGTTTTCGGCAATAGATCTTCGCTATAGCCGCGTTGCTGGAATAGTTTTCTCTGATGTTCCATAAATCCCTCTTAATTTCACGTATCGAATAACGTCTTTTTAATCTAGCTATGAGGAACAAATAAAATAAAAATATTATTTTTAATACTGAAGCAACATCTTTGGCTGCTTTCTTTTTTTAATATTGCTGGCCGATTCATTTTCTGATATCGGCCATTTTTATTGCGGGTATCAGGCCAGTTTATGGTTAGCCATTAATTCCAGCGCCTGCACTAACGCAGAGTGATCCAACTGGCTACCCCCGTTTGCCGCACAGGTATTAAAAGCCCTGCTCCTGGCAGGTCGCGGTGTTTGGTAGATTCAGCGCCAGTGCTTTCGCACTTTGCAGTGCCAGGTTGAGATCTTTCTGGTGCAGCGCAATTTTAAAACCTGGATTAAAGGTGCGTTTAATCATGCGCTCACCGTGAACTTCCAGAATACGTGAGGAAGCAAAGCCGCCCATCAGCGCCTGGCGCACACGTACCGGATCCGCTCCGGCTTTTGAAGCAAATAGCAGGGCTTCAGAAACCGCTTCAATATTGAGCGCCACGATAATCTGATTTGCCACTTTGCAGGTTTGACCGTCGCCGTTACCGCCCACGAGGGTGATATTTTTACCGAGCAGTTCAAACAGCGGTTTAACACGTTCAAATACCGCTTCGTCACCGCCAACCATAATCGACAACGTCCCTTCACGCGCGCCGATTTCACCGCCGGAGACGGGCGCATCGAGATAATCGCCGCCCAGTTCATTCACCTGACGAGCGAAACGTTTAGTTTCGATCGGGGAAATGGAGCTCATATCAACAATGGTTTTGCCCTTCAGCGAGGCTTTGGTACAACCATTTTCACCAAACAGAACGTCTTCAACCTGTGGCGTATCCGGCACCATAATAAAAATGATGTCCGATGCTTCCGTTACCTGGCGCGCCGTTTCAACACTGACGGCACCCAGTGACAGTAATTCATCAGCAACCGGACCAATGGTTGTGACATGCAGTTGATGACCAGCACGTGCCAGATTAATGGCCATCGGTGTACCCATAATGCCTAAGCCAATAAATCCCAGTTTCATAATTAACCTCTTTTAAATTTCGCTTTTCCTGAATTCAGACAACACGATCCCCTGCCAACTTAGCGGCCTAAAAAAGCATTGTCTGAATAGCGTTACGTTTTAACGGTACGGATCCATCCAGCCTAAACCAGCTTCCGTGGTGGTTTGGGGTTTATATTCACAGCCAACCCAACCGTTGTAGTCAGAATTTTCAATTACCGTAAAGAGATATTCGTAATTAATTTCTCCGGTTCCCGGTTCGCCGCGATGCGGATTATCAGCGATTTGCAGGTGACCAATTTTATCGGCCCACTGAGTCATGGTATTAGTTAATTCACCTTCCATCCGCTGCATGTGATAAATGTCATACTGAATTTTCAAATTGCAGCAACCAACATCGTCAATCAGTTTCAGTGCCTGCCGGGTTCCGGTGAGATGGAAACCAGGAATATCAAAATGGTTGATAGGTTCAATCAGTAATAAAATATCTTCTTTCATCAGCATATTCGCGGCATAACGCAGGTTTTCTACAAGCGTTGCGTGAATCTGTTCACTGCTGAAACCAGCTGGCATTTTACCGACCAGACAGTTAATTTTTTTATTACCCAGCGCACGAGCATAACGAATCGCTGCTGCTACGCCATCCCGAAACTCTTCTTCACGGCCAGGAATACAGGCAATACCCCGCTCGCCCGCCGCCCAGTCACCTGCCGGTAAATTGTGCAGCGTATGTTCGAGTTTATTACTCGCCAGCACCTGTTTTAATTCTTCAATGTCGTAGTCATAAGGGAACATAAATTCAACGCCGCGAAAACCACACTGCGCAGCTTTCTCAAAACGGGCGAGAAAATCATATTCACCAAATAACATCGATAAATTAGCAGAGAAACGTAACATTATTTATCTCCCTTATTCATAGTGCATGAAACAGGTTTCAGTCGGTGCGTCCGCTGCGTTATCGGCGATATCTTCAAATTCCATGACGTTATCCAGTTCACTGCCCATCGAAATATTGGTCACACGCTCGAGAATAACTTCCACGACTACCGGTACCCGATATTGCGCCATTAAGACTTTCGCCTGTTCAAAGGCTGGTGCAATATCTTCCGGTTTGAAAACGCGAATTGCTTTACAACCTAAACCTTCCGCTACTTTTACGTGGTCGACGCCGTAACCGTTCACTTCACTGGAGTTAATATTTTCGAACGCGAGCTGTACGCAGTAATCCATATCAAACGCGCGCTGCGACTGGCGAATCAGCCCCAGATAGGCGTTATTGACCAGTACATGGATGTACGGAATGTTGAACTGTGCGCCAACGGCCAATTCTTCAATCAGGAACTGGAAGTCGAAGTCACCGGAAATCGCCACCACTTTGCGCTCTGGATCAGCGGCACAAACCCCCAGCGCCGCCGGAATGGTCCAGCCCAGCGGGCCTGCCTGCCCACAGTTGATCCAGTGGCGGTCTTTAAAGACATGCAGCATTTGTGCCGCAGCGATTTGTGACAGGCCAATGGTGGTGACATAACAAACATCGCGACCAAAGGCTTTGTTCATCTCTTCATACACGCGCTGCGGTTTCACCGGCACATTGTCGAAGTGGGTTTTGCGCAGCAAAGTACGTTTGCGCTGCTGGCAGTCGGCGACCCATTCTTTACGACACGGCAGACGACCCGCTTTTTGCATCTCCTGCGCCACTTCAACCAGCAGCGTCAGCGCCGCTTTAGCATCAGAGACAATGCCGAGATCCGGACACAGCACGCGGCCAATTTGCGTCGGCTCAATATCGATATGAACGATTTTGCGCCCTTCGGTGTATTTCTCTACCGAACCGGTATGACGGTTAGCAAAACGGTTACCGATACCAAACACCATGTCGGACGCCAGCAACGTTGCGTTACCGTAACGATGCGCGGTTTGCAGACCCACCATCCCGGCCATCAGTTCATGATCGTCCGGGATACAGCCCCAGCCCATCAGCGTTGGGATCACCGGAACGCTGGTCAGTTCAGCAAACTGTTGTAACAGTGCAGCAGCGTCAGCATTGATTACCCCGCCCCCGGCAACAATCACCGGACGTTCGGCCTGAATTAACATTTCTACAGCTTTTTCGATCTGCATACGGCTGGCAGCAGGTTTGTAGACCGGCAGCGGTTCGTACATGTCAGGATCAAACTCGATTTCCGCAACCTGAACGTCGAACGGTAAATCCACCAGTACCGGACCCGGGCGACCAGAACGCATCAGGTGAAACGCCTGTTGCAGCACACGAGGCACCAGCGCCGCTTCACGAACTGTAACCGCCATTTTGCTGACCGGTTTAGCAATTGCTTCAATATCAACGGCCTGGAAATCTTCTTTATGCAGACGGGCGCGCGGAGCCTGGCCGGTAATACACAGAATAGGAATGGAATCAGCAGAAGCAGAATAGAGCGCGGTGATCATGTCCGTGCCCGCAGGACCGGAAGTCCCCAGACATACGCCGATATTCCCTGCCGTTGCGCGGGTATAACCTTCCGCCATGTGCGAAGCACCTTCCACATGACGCGCCAGAATGTGACGAATACCGCCGTGCTTACGCATCGCTGAGTAGAACGGATTGATTGCAGCTCCCGGAACGCCGAAGGCGGTGATGATACCTTCTTTCTCCAGCACATACATTGCCGCGTCAACGGCTCTCATTTTTGCCATTTTATTCCTACCTCTATTAATTGGAAAAATTTTCCAACTTTCAAATTTTGTCAAAAAAACCCGCTCCGCAGAGCGGGATACGACAGACACTATGGATGTGCTTTCAGTCCCAACGCCGTGCTGATATCGCGGGCGGTGTCTCTGACCAGCTCACCCTGACTGACAAAACGATCTTCTGTCAGTCTTGATGAAGGCCCGGAGATGGAGATAGCGGCAACAACACTACCTACATCATCGTAAATTGCTGAAGCTATGCAATTCAGGCCGACAACATGCTCTTCTTTATCTACGGTATAGCCCAGTTCACGCGCTTGTTCCAGGTCCTTCAGCAAGGTGGGCATATCCACAAGCGTCGTTGGCGTAAACTGCTGCAAACCGGTTTGCAGAATGATGCTCATCAACTCCTCTTCCGCCAGCGGATAAAGCAGCGCCTTGCCCGCACCGGAAGCATGCAGCGGCAGACGACTGCCCAGCGGCGCACACATCCTGACCATCGATTTACACTCTAACTGACCAATTAATACCGCTTCATTGCCGTTACGGATCGCGACATTGACCGTTTCGCCGGAAAGTAACATCAGGCGGCGCATAAACGGCCCGGCGACGGAGAGGACATCGCGGTTATGGATGTACGCCGCACCGACGTTAAAGACACCTAATCCTATATGCCACCAGCCTAACTGACTGTCCTGATAGACAAAATCCGCTGCCTGTAAAACCTTCAGCAAGCGAAAGGTCGTGGAGAGCGGCAAATCCAGATTGAGAGAAATATCGCTAACCGACGAACTTCCCCCACTTTTTTCCAGATATTGCAGAATCGCAATTCCCCGCTCTAACGCCTGTGCGCCCTTCTGTGCCACAGGCTCCGCCTGTCCTGGCCTGCCGCGCCGTCTAACTTCCGTCATACCTACGTTAACTCCGACCTACAAATGAGCATAAACAATGAACAATTCGTTTATCTTATGCAAGTCGGTTGCAGGCGTCACGCAAAACAGAGTTCCTGTTCAGGAATACTTTCAACATCACAGTTGTCACTGCCGCCGCGATCGATGGTCAAGAAATCGGTGACGCGCTGCCAGGCGAAAAGTGGATGATGCCAGACGTTACGATGGTAATTCACCCCCTGTTCGCCGTTGGTAATAAACGCCCGCAGAGTTGACAAGTCTGGTTTGTCGTCACCTAACGCCACGACCACCACAAACACTTCACCTTTCATCGGGATAAAGGCCTGAGTGCCCAGCGGATGACGTTCGAGTTCGTGAATGGTCAGCGGCAGATTCGCCGGTTGCGCGCGGTTAATGCTGATAAGCGTACGGTCTTGCTCAAGAATCTCAACCAGCGCCAAATCGTGGTAACGCTCCACCAGGCCATTGTTAATATGGAAAAAATCCCGTTGCTGCGTTTCGATTACGTCGCCATAAGCACTAAAGGCTTCCTGACTTAACGGTAATACCTGAAGTTTCATCTTTTTGTCCTTGTAACATAATTCCGTTCAACCACCGCCGACCGGTCAGCTTGGTTTCAATAACAGGCAATCTAAAACCTTAAGAGAACAACATCAATACAAAAGTTGGAATATTTTTCCAAAACTAGATTTAGTCCACAAATTGAACAGGGTTATCATGTAAAAATACTGATAAATCAGAGGATAAGAAAATCACGCAACTTGCGGATTTAAAAGGGGATACCTGAAGATGTTCGATCCAGAAACCTTGCGGACTTTCATTGCGGTTGCTGAAACAGGAAGTTTTTCAAAAGCGGCAGAACGATTATGTAAAACCACGGCGACGATCAGTTATCGCATTAAACTTCTGGAAGAGAATACCGGAGTAGCGCTCTTTTTCCGCACGACTCGCAGCGTGACGTTGACAGCGGCTGGCGAGCATCTACTTTCCCAGGCCAGAGACTGGCTGAGCTGGCTGGAAAGTATGCCCAGCGAGCTGCAACAGGTGAATGATGGCGTGGAACGCCAGGTAAATATTGTCATCAACAACCTGCTCTATAACCCCCAGGCCGTCGCCCAACTGCTGGCGTGGCTGAATGAACGTTACCCCTTTACCCAGTTTCACATCTCCCGACAAATCTATATGGGCGTCTGGGATTCGCTATTATACGAAGGTTTTTCACTGGCTATCGGCGTCACGGGAACCGAGGCGCTGGCAAATACCTTTAGTCTTGATCCCTTAGGATCGGTGCAATGGCGCTTTGTCATGGCGGCGGATCATCCGCTGGCGAACGTTGAAGAGCCGCTAACAGAAGCGCAGTTGCGGCGCTTTCCGGCGGTCAATATTGAAGACAGCGCCCGCACCTTAACCAAACGCGTCGCCTGGCGATTGCCAGGGCAAAAAGAGATTATTGTTCCTGATATGGAAACGAAAATCGCCGCCCATCTGGCGGGCGTTGGCATTGGTTTTTTGCCAAAATCACTTTGCCAGTCAATGATCGATAATCAACAACTGGTCAGCCGGGTAATCCCAACGATGCGCCCTCCTTCGCCATTGAGTCTGGCATGGCGCAAATTTGGCAGCGGCAAAGCGGTAGAAGATATTGTGACCTTGTTTACCCAACGCAGGCCGGAAATCAGCGGATTTTTAGAAATTTTCGGCAACCCACGCAGTTAAAAATCAAGTTTCCTTGCGCGTTGGCGCGTAAAATAGCGCGCAAGCTGATTTGAGGTTCACTTTTAACTATGCAAGAGAGACACACGGAACAGGACTATCGTGCCCTGCTGATTGCTGATACGCCCATTATTGATGTTCGCGCCCCTATCGAGTTTGAGCAAGGCGCAATGCCCGCCGCTATCAATCTGCCGTTAATGAATAACGATGAACGCGCCGCCGTTGGCACCTGCTATAAACAGCAAGGGTCAGACGCGGCGCTGGCGCTGGGGCATAAACTGGTGGCGGGTGAAATTCGTCAGCAGCGTATAGACGCCTGGCGGGCAGCGTGCCTGCAAAATCCGCAAGGTATTCTCTGCTGCGCCCGTGGCGGTCAGCGCTCACATATTGTGCAAAGCTGGTTGCATGCAGCGGGGATTGATTATCCGCTGGTAGACGGCGGTTATAAGGCACTGCGCCAGACCGCGATTCAGGCGACCATTGAACTGGCACAAAAACCGATAGTGCTGATTGGCGGTTGTACCGGCAGCGGTAAAACGCTGTTAGTGCAGCAACAGCCAAACGGTGTTGATCTGGAAGGGCTGGCGCGTCATCGCGGTTCGGCGTTTGGTCGCACCTTACAACCACAACTTAGCCAGGCGAGTTTTGAAAACCTGCTGGCTGCCGAAATGCTAAAAACCGATGCCCGTCAGGATTTGCACCTGTGGGTGCTGGAAGATGAAAGCCGGATGATCGGTTCGAATCACCTGCCGGAATGCCTGCGCGAGCGAATGACTCAGGCGGCGATTGCGGTGGTAGAAGATCCGTTTGAGATCCGTCTTGAGCGCCTGAACGAAGAGTATTTCTTGCGTATGCATCATGATTTTACCCACGCGTACGGCGACGAACAGGGCTGGCAGGAATATTGCGAATACCTGCATCACGGACTTTCGGCTATTAAGCGTCGGCTGGGGCTACAGCGATATAACGAACTGGCTGCAAGGCTGGATGCAGCACTGACAACGCAACTCACCACCGGCAGCACCGACGGTCATCTGGCCTGGCTAGTGCCATTACTTGAAGAATATTACGACCCGATGTATCGCTATCAGCTTGAGAAAAAAGCGGAAAAAGTTGTCTTTCGCGGTGAGTGGGCGGAAGTGGCGGAATGGATTAAGGCGCAGTGATGGGGGATTCTGTGCACGCTGTTCATGCCGGATGCGGCGTGAACGCCTTATCCAGCCTACAGGTGAGTGCTGTTTCGTAGGCATGATAAGACGCGCCTGCGTCGCATCTGGCATCGGCGCACAACTGCCAGATGCGGCGTAAACGCCTTATCCGGCCTACACAATCTTGCAAAATCAATATATTGCACGATCCTCGTAGGCCTGATAAGCGTAGCGCATCAGGCAATCTAACGACTGTCATCACCCCACAAACTGCCTGAACAGCGCCTTACCCTTAACCAGTCGCGCACCCAGCCAGCCGCCGCAAAGCGACAGCAGCAGTGCACCGCTGCACGGCAGCACAATCCACAATCGCCAGTCTGGCTCCCACGGGAAATCAAACACTTTCGCCTGCAACACTGCCAGTGCCGTTTCCGCACCAATTGCGGCCACCAGGCCAGAAACAAACCCGAGCATGGCGAACTCACACCACAATGTCGTGCGCAGCAGTTTTTTGCCCGCACCGAGTGTGCGCCACACCACCAGCTCCTGATGACGCTGACGCATTCCCACCTGCACCTGTGCCAGCAACAGCAACATACCGCAGGCAGTGACCAGCACTACCATCACTTCCAGCGCCCGACTTACCTGCTCCAGCACCTGACCGACCTGTTTTAAAATCGCGCCAATGTCTAACAGGCTAATGGTAGGGAACTGGCGGTTGAGTTGCGTCAACATGCCGTTGCCATTCTCCCAGCGGAAACTGGTAAGCCAGCTCTGCGGTTGCCCGTCTAATGCCCCTTCAGGGAAAATAAAATAGAAATTAGGCCGCAGACTTTCCCAGTCCACTTTGCGCAGGCTGGTCACTTTAGCGCGGAACTCCTGGGTATCGCCCATAAAAGTCACGGTATCACCGAGGGCAACGTTTAAGCGTTTCGCCAGCCCCTCTTCCATCGACACTTCATCGGCTTTTGGCGGCCAGTTACCGGCGACAATCGGATTATGATCGGGCCGCGTATTTTGCCAGGTAAGATTGAGTTCGCGATTGAGCGCCTCATCTTCATTGCCTTCTGTCGGCTTGCCGTTAATCGCCGTCAGTCTCGCCCGCACCACCGGATAAAACGATTCCGGGACTATCTGATGTTCCGCGAGGAACGCTTTTAGCGGTGCTACCTGTTCTGTGGCGATGTTAATTAAAAAGTAGTTCGGGCTTTCTGGCGGTAGCTGCTGCTGCCAGCGGTCGAGCAGATCGCCATGCAACACCAGCAGCAGTGCCAGCAGCATAAAGGAGAGCGAAAATGCCGAAAGCTGGCTTAACGTTGACCACGGCTGACGTAACAGGCGGCTAACCGCCAGGCGCAGAGGCAGCGATTTCAGCGTCATGCGGCGAAGTACATTCAGCAGCATCCAGCCCAGGACACCGCACAGCAAAGCCAGTACTACCGCGCCCGCCAGCACCGCCCAGAGCAGCATACTGCCGCCCATCAGTCCGGCGAGCAGTAACACAACCACCACACTGACAATCGGCAGATAAAACTTCAGCGGCCAGACGTTTGCAACCACATCATTACGTAACACGCGTAAAGGCTGCGTTGCCAACAACAGGCGGTATGGTCGCAGCCCCACCAGCAGCGAGATGACTGTCATGGTGCCGAGCGCCCACAGCCACGGCCAGAGGCTGGCAGGAGGTAAAGCGGCAGGTAGCACGGGTTTGAGCAGCATCATCAACACGTTTTCGAACAACAGACCTATAGCCCCGCCGGTAACGGCTGAAAGTACCAGCACCATCAACCACTGACCGACGATTAACTTACGCAATTGCGCTCGCCCTGCTCCCAGCGTTTTGAGGATCGCCATCAGATCGTAGCGACTGCGACAGTAATGATTCATCGCCACCGCGACCGCCGCCACCGCCAGCAGCAAGGTCAGAAGCGCCGAAAGCAGCAGGAACTGTTGCGAACGTTCTATCGATCGCCCCAGCGCGCCTTCGTCCTGTTCCAGACCGTACCAGCGTTGTTCGGGTTTAAGCTGGGGTAACAACCATTTCTCATAGCCGTCGAGCTGGTTCTCGTTGCCGCCGAATTTATAACGCCAGGTGACCCGACTCCCCGGCTGCACGGCTCCGGTTTTATCGACATCCGCCAGATTCATCATCAGACGCGGAGCCATCTGGAAGGGGTTAAAACCGGAATCCGGTTCCTGAATCACTTCTCCGGCAATCCGCAAGGTGGCATCGCCCACGTCAATGGTGTCGCCCGTTTTCAGGTTAAGCAGTGCCATCAGGCGTGGGGCCAGCAATACGCTGCCCGCCTGCGGTTTCAGGCCTGGGGGATTGGTTTGCAGATCGCCATACATCGGGTAGATATCATCCACCGCTTTGACGTTCGCCAGCTGCGGTGTGTCGCCTGCAAATGTCATGGTGGCGAAAGTCAGCTGCTTGCCGACTTTCAGGCCGCGCTTTTGCGCTTCCTCCAGCCACGCTTGCGGCACTTCGCGCGAACTGCGCAACGCCCGATCGCCCGCCATAAACTCCCGGCTTTGCTGGCTTAAGCCCTTCTCCATGCGATCGCTGATATTGCCCAGCGCCAGCACGCAGGCCACCGCCAGGCTTAGCGCCAGCCAGACAATTAATAGCGACGGCGAGCGCCATTCGCGCCAGAACCAACGTGCAATCATGCTTCCTCCTGCAACTGCCCGTTCACCAGCCGTAAGCAGCGGTCGCAGCGTGCCGCCAGTTGCAGGTCGTGGGTCACCATAATCAACGTGGTGCCATGTTCACGGTTGAGGGAAAACAGCAGGTCGGCAATTTTATCGCCCGTCTGGCGGTCAAGATTGCCGGTGGGTTCGTCGGCAAACAGCACATCAGGCCGACCATTAAAAGCTCGCGCCAGCGCCACTCGTTGCTGTTCGCCGCCGGAAAGCTGTGCCGGAAGATGATCCAGACGTTTACCCAGTCCTAACTGTTCGAGCAACGCTTTTGCCCCGTTACGACTTTCCGCGCTACTCTCACCACGCAGCAGCGCCGGAAGCTCGACGTTTTCCAGCGCGTTAAGGGTAGGAATTAACATAAATGACTGAAAAACAAAGCCTACGTGCTTCGCGCGCAACTTTGCCCGCGCTTCTTCGTCCATATTATGTAGCGGTTGTCCCACCAGACTCACTTCGCCACTGCTGCCGTCATCCAGCCCGGCGAGGATCGCCAGCAAGGTTGACTTACCCGATCCCGACTCACCCACCAGTGCGATGGTCTCGCCACGTTTGACAACCAGCTCAACTCCGGTGAGGATGGAGAGTTCATGCTCCCCCTGACCGACGGACTTCTTAAGATGATGAACTTCAACAATGTTTTCCGCTGGCATTTGCCCTTCCTGTTCCTGGTCCTGTTAACCTTCCGTGCCGCCGCAGCGGACACGTTATTGATTCTGGGTGATAGCCTGAGCGCCGGGTATCGAATGTCTGCCAGCGCGGCCTGGCCTGCCTTGTTGAATGATAAGTGGCAGAGTAAAACGTCGGTAGTCAATGCCAGCATCAGCGGCGACACCTCGCAACAAGGGCTGGCGCGCCTTCCGGCTCTGCTGAAACAGCATCAGCCGCGCTGGGTGCTGGTAGAACTGGGCGGCAATGACGGTTTGCGTGGTTTTCAGCCACAACAAACCGAGCAAACGCTGCGCCAGATTTTGCAGGATGTCAAAGCCGCCAACGCTGAACCATTGTTAATGCAAATACGTCTGCCTGCAAACTATGGTCGCCGTTATAATGAAGCCTTTAGCGCCATTTACCCCAAACTCGCCAAAGAGTTTGATGTTCCGCTGCTGCCCTTTTTTATGGAAGAGGTCTACCTCAAGCCACAATGGATGCAGGATGACGGTATTCATCCCAACCGCGACGCCCAGCCGTTTATTGCCGACTGGATGGCGAAGCAGTTGCAGCCTTTAGTAAATCATGACTCATAAAGCAACGGAGATCCTGACAGGTAAAGTTATGCAAAAATCGGTCTTAATTACCGGATGTTCCAGTGGTATTGGCCTGGAAAGCGCGCTCGAATTAAAACGCCAGGGTTTTCATGTGCTGGCAGGTTGCCGGAAACCGGATGATGTTGAGCGCATGAACAGCATGGGATTTACCGGCGTGTTGATCGATCTGGATTCGCCAGAAAGTGTTGATCGCGCAGCCGACGAAGTGATCGCCCTGACCGATAATTGTCTGTATGGGATCTTTAACAATGCCGGATTCGGCATGTATGGCCCCCTTTCCACCATCAGCCGTGCGCAGATGGAACAGCAGTTTTCTGCCAACTTTTTCGGCGCACACCAGCTCACCATGCGCCTGTTACCCGCGATGTTACCGCACGGTGAAGGGCGTATTGTGATGACCTCATCGGTGATGGGATTAATCTCCACGCCGGGTCGCGGCGCTTACGCAGCCAGTAAATATGCGCTGGAGGCGTGGTCGGATGCGCTGCGCATGGAGCTGCGCCACAGCGGAATTAAAGTCAGCCTGATCGAACCTGGTCCCATTCGTACTCGCTTCACCGACAACGTCAACCAGACGCAAAGTGATAAACCAGTCGAAAATCCCGGCATCGCTGCCCGCTTTACGTTGGGACCGGAAGCGGTGGTCGACAAAGTGCGCCATGCTTTTATTAGCGAGAAGCCGAAGATGCGCTATCCGGTAACGCTGGTGACCTGGGCAGTAATGGTGCTTAAGCGCCTGCTGCCGGGGCGCGTGATGGACAAAATATTGCAGGGGTGAGTTGAAGCGCGCGCTTAAGCCCCCATGTCAAAGAAAATATCGACAACAGAGAGCGACTCCATGTCCGTAGAAAATATTGTCAACATTAACGAATCTAACCTGCAACAGGTTCTTGAACAGTCGATGACCACTCCGGTGCTGTTCTATTTTTGGTCTGAACGTAGCCAGCACTGTTTGCAGTTAACCCCAATTCTGGAAAGCCTCGCGGCGCAGTACAACGGGCAATTTATTCTGGCGAAGCTGGACTGCGACGCGGAGCAGATGATTGCCGCCCAGTTTGGTCTGCGCGCGATTCCGACCGTATATCTGTTCCAGAACGGGCAACCAGTAGACGGCTTCCAGGGGCCGCAACCGGAAGAGGCGATCCGCGCCCTGCTGGATAAAGTGCTGCCGCGTGAAGACGAGCTGAAAGCGCAGCAGGCGATGCAACTGATGCAGGAAGGCAATTACACCGACGCTCTGCCATTGCTGAAAGACGCCTGGCAGTTGTCGAATCAAAACGGGGAAATCGGCCTGCTGTTGGCAGAAACGCTGATTGCGCTGAACCGTTCTGAAGATGCAGAAGCGGTGCTGAAAACCATTCCATTGCAGGATCAGGACACCCGCTACCAGGGGCTGGTGGCGCAAATCGAACTGCTGAAGCAGGCGGCAGATACGCCGGAAATTCAACAGCTGCAACAGCAGGTGGCAGAGAATCCAGAAGATGCCGCACTGGCGACGCAACTGGCACTGCAACTGCACCAGGTTGGGCGCAATGAAGAGGCGCTGGAGTTACTGTTTGGGCATCTGCGTAAAGATCTCACCGCCGCAGACGGTCAGACGCGTAAAACGTTCCAGGAGATCCTCGCTGCGCTGGGTACAGGTGATGCACTGGCGTCGAAGTATCGCCGCCAGCTGTATGCGTTGTTGTATTGAGTTTCCGTTGATCGGCACATGAACCACAACGCCGGATGCGATGCTGCGCATCCGGCATTGCATCATTTCTTCTTCAATTGCGTCACCACCAACTGGTGGCGCGAATTATAAAATTTACGATAGGTTAAATAGCAGGCAATAATGGTCGACAGGCTGGCGGTTGAGAGCAGCATAAAGGTCACCATAATCTGATATTTAATCGCCTTCACCGGATCAATCCCGGCAAATATCAGCCCGGACATCATTCCTGGTAAACTCACTAAGCCAACCGTTTTTGCTGAATCGACCGTCGGAATTAAAGCCGCGCGAATACTGTCGCGAATCAATATCGCTGAAGCCTGTTTCGGCGTCGCGCCAAGACTCAGTTTCTCCTGAATCTGTTGCTGTTCGCTAATCACGCGTTGCCCTAAATTGTTGTAACACAACCCCACCGCTACCATGGCGTTACCGGCTATCATCCCGGCGATAGGGATCACCTGCATCGGGATAAATTCAATCGACCCTGAGAGAATCAGCACCGCCAGGGTAATTCCCGCCCCGACCGTAATGGCAATAAACGATGAGATAAAAGCTTTAGCAATATATTTACTGCGTTTTTGCGCATTCCACGCCGCATTAAAGCAGATAAATAACACCATCAATAATGTCAGGCTGGCATCATCCACGCTGAAAATATACTTCAGCACATAGCCGACAATAATCAGCTGAATTATCGCGCGCCCGACGCTCCAGAGAATATCTTTCTCCAGCGCCAGTTTTTCTTTATGGCTAATTAAGATTGCCACCACCACCAGCATTAATGCCAGTGCCAATGATTCGTTAGTAATATTATGCGAGTTCATAGCGTGCTTCCTGCATTTCTCCGGCATGCGGTTGCAGTGTAATCACCTTATCCGCATGATTAATTTCGTCTTTATCGTGTGTCACCCACAGCACGGCAATATTTTGCTCGTGCACATAACGATGGATCATCTCATTAACGTTATGTTTATTACTTTCATCCAGCGCACTGGTGATTTCATCCAGCAATAAAACCTTCGGCATAAATTGAAGATTACGAATCAATGAGATGCGTTGTTTTTCACCCCCAGATAGCTCGGCGATATTTTTCGTCAAAATGGTGTCCGGCAAAGCGAAGCGTTCGAGAAAATCGAGAAAAATGGCTGGTTCAGGCTGCTGGTTACGGATCTGCCAAGGAAAGATCAGATTATCGTATACCGTATCGCCAAACAGCGTCGGTGTCTGGGCGCAGTAAGACACTTGCTGGCGGTAGATTTCTGGCTTTAGTGTGCTGACATCCTCACCTTCAAACAGTAACGTTCCGCTGGTTGGGCTGATCAATGAAGCAACTATTTTTAGCAGCGTACTTTTGCCACAACCAGAAGGACCGGTAATTAACTTAAATTCGCCAGCACGCAGCGAAAAATTGATGTTATTAAGAATCTTCGCATCACCCGCCAGATATCCTACGTTTTGTAGCTGAAGCAAAGGACTATTTTCCTGCATCACTGTTCCCTTTTTCTGATTTTTACTAAAAACAGTTTATCCTTCGCAGGAATAAGGGGGAACTCTCTTTCAGTAATCAGGTATAATTTGTTTAATCAAGCAGCAATTTTGCTGATTATGGACGGTACAACAGGAGGTTTTTCCGATGCTTATCTTTATCCCTATTCTCATTTTTGTCGCGCTGGTCATTGTCGGCGCGGGCGTCAAAATCGTGCCGCAGGGCTATCAATGGACGGTAGAACGTTTTGGTCGCTATACCAAAACGTTACAGCCGGGGCTCAGTCTGGTGGTGCCGTTTATGGATCGCATTGGTCGCAAGATCAATATGATGGAGCAAGTGCTCGATATCCCTTCCCAGGAAGTTATCTCGAAAGATAACGCCAACGTTACCATCGACGCAGTCTGTTTTATTCAGGTGATTGACGCGCCACGCGCTGCCTATGAAGTCAGCAATCTGGAGCTGGCGATCATCAACCTGACCATGACTAACATCCGTACCGTGTTGGGTTCAATGGAACTTGACGAAATGCTCTCTCAGCGCGACAGCATCAACTCACGCCTGCTGCGTATTGTCGATGAAGCCACTAACCCGTGGGGGATTAAAGTCACCCGTATTGAAATTCGTGACGTGCGCCCACCGGCAGAGCTTATCTCTTCAATGAACGCGCAGATGAAAGCGGAACGTACCAAACGCGCTTACATCCTCGAAGCGGAAGGGATCCGTCAGGCGGAAATCCTCAAAGCCGAAGGTGAAAAACAGTCGCAAATCCTGAAAGCGGAAGGTGAACGTCAGTCGGCATTCTTACAGGCCGAAGCGCGTGAACGTTCCGCTGAAGCAGAAGCCCGCGCCACCAAAATGGTGTCTGAAGCCATCGCCTCCGGTGATATTCAGGCGGTGAACTACTTCGTCGCACAGAAATACACCGAAGCGTTACAGCAGATCGGTTCGTCCAGTAACAGCAAAGTGGTGATGATGCCATTAGAGGCCAGCAGCCTGATGGGGTCGATTGCCGGGATTGCCGAGCTGGTGAAAGACAGCGCCAACAAACGGACTCAGCCATGATGGAGTTAATGGTCGTTCATCCACATATTTTCTGGCTCAGTCTCGGCGGGTTGCTGCTGGCAGCCGAGATGCTGGGCGGAAATGGTTATTTGTTGTGGAGCGGCGTGGCAGCGGTGATTACCGGCCTGGTGGTCTGGCTGGTGCCGCTGGGTTGGGAGTGGCAAGGGGTGATGTTTGCCATCCTGACGCTGCTCGCCGCCTGGCTGTGGTGGAAATGGTTGTCGCGGCGGGGGGGGGGAGAAAAACACACAGGACGGATTCGGGCAGTCATTTAAACCAGCGCGGGCAGCAGCTGATTGGCCGACGTTTTGTGCTGGAATCTCCACTGGTCAACGGGCGCGGTCATATGCGCGTCGGCGACAGTTCATGGCCTGTCAGCGCCAGCGAGGATCTCGGTGCAGGTACGCATGTTGAAGTCATTGCGATAGAAGGGATAACGCTGATCATCCGTGCGGTCATCGCCTGACGCGACGCTGACGCGTCTTATCATGCCTACAAAATATGCCCGAATCGTAGGCCAGATAAGGCGCTTGCGCCGCATCCGGCATATAGCCGAGTAGAGGCAAAATTACTCTTCCCGGCCTTTACCCATACTTTTTTGGTCTTCATCCGGATAGTGTTTTTTTAGATATTCCAGGACGTTTTTATTGACCTTGTGTTGGGTATACACCCACCCTTTCCAGTAATCAGGTTGGTCCAGGTAAACTTCTGGCGGAATGGTGAAATCAGAAAGCGTTAACCATTCGGCTAACAGATCGGGGTTTCGTTTCTGGATCAACTGCAACAGCATGATCAGCGACATGGCAGAGGCAGGAGCCGTACTATCGCCGCTTAAATACTTCCACACTGTCGACCGGTTCGAACGAAAAAGGATCGGTAGCAATGCCCGGTCCAGATTCATTTCATTAAAAATCTTCTCAAATTCATTCATTTAAATTTCCTGCCTGGCGTAAACCTCTTAAAAATTGAGATTTATCAAAGAAACGCATTTTAGCACACATCAGGAACCGCTTCACGTTTAGTCCAGAAACAGAATTTATTTCGCTTATCAAAACAAGTCTTTACTCTTTTTTACATTGAAAGAGCACGAAATAATTTCCTTTTTTATTTATATAAGAAACTATTTTTGTTTCTTATTGGTGGTGTTTACGCTTACACAAGACAAAAATGCGCTTTACATCACACAAATGGCGGCGTAGATTTCGATCAAATTGCAACGCAGTTTATTTCTTAAAACAATATTATTTGTTTCTTATAGAAACATTAATGCGACTTATTTTGAACAAGAGAAAATGAATGAAAACTGTAAACGTAGCTTTACTGGCACTCATAATTTCAGCAATATCCAGCCCTGTTGTTTTAGCTGGTGATACCATTGAAGCGGCGGCAACAGAGCTTTCAGCCATTAACTCCGGCATGTCGCAATCGGAGATTGAGCAGAAGATTACCCGCTTTTTAGAACGCACAGACAACAGCCCCGCTGCGTATACCTATTTGACTGAACATCACTACATCCCTTCTGAAACACCTGATACCACTCAGACTCCCCCTGTCCAGACAGATCCTGACGCAGGACAAAAAACCGTTGCCGCTACAGGTGATGTACAGACAACCGCCCGTTATCAGAGCATGATCAACGCCCGACAGTCTGCGGTAACTGATGCCCAGCAAACGCAAATTACAGAGCAACAGGCGCAGATCGTAGCCACACAAAAAACGCTCGCCGCGACTGGAGATACGCAAAATACCGCGCATTATCAGGAGATGATTAATGCCAGGCTGGCGGCTCAAAATGAGGCTAATCAGCGCACTACCACGGAACAAGGGCAGAAAATGAATGCACTGACAACCGATGTGGCAGCACAACAGCAAAAAGAAAGGGCTCAATACGATAAACAAATGCAAAGTCTGGCGCAGAAGTCTGTCCAGGCACATGAACAAATTGACAGCCTGTCACAAGACGTAACCCAAACGCAGCAACAGTTAACCAACACGCAAAAACGGGTCGCAGATAACAGCCAACAAATTAACACGCTCAATAACCATTTCGATTCTCTGAAAAACGAAGTTGAGGACAATCGTAAAGAAGCCAATGCGGGAACTGCATCTGCCATCGCTATCGCCTCACAACCACAGGTGAAAACCGGTGACGTGATGATGGTGTCAGCGGGAGCGGGAACGTTCAACGGTGAATCTGCGGTGTCTGTAGGAACATCTTTTAATGCCGGAACGCATACGGTACTTAAAGCAGGTATTTCTGCGGATACACAATCTGATTTCGGTGCGGGTGTCGGCGTGGGATATTCGTTCTAATTTTAACAGCAATTTCTTATTCGCAATTTTCCGTACATTATTTAAGGTTAACAATGATGAATAGCTCCATTAAATCGTTTTCCCTGCTGGCGGTTATATTACTGGCTGGCTGTAGTTCACCCACTTCCCGCATCGTAGATTGCCAGGCGCAGGGCGTCAGCCATGACACCTGTTATCTCGCAGAACAACAGCGTCAGACGGCTATTTTAAGTGCATCCGAAGCGCAGGCATTTAAAAATGCAGAAGCCGCACAACATGCCCAGGCGGCAAAGAAAGCCATTTATAAAGGATTTGGCATGACCTTTAGAATGAGCAGTAAAAACTTTGCTTATCTCAATGATTCATTATGTGCAATTGATGAAGACAATAAAGATGCCACTGTTTATCAGTCAGGTCTTTATAACGTCATTGTTTATCACCACACGGGAAAAGTCGCCTTAATGAAGGAAGGTCAGTTTGTGGGTTATTTAAAATGAAGGAGCAAAGGAAAATCCCCCTGACGCATATTATGATTATCGGTGCGTTTATTTTTGCCTTCTTGCAAGTGGTGTTATTAGCCTCCCTGGTTCACGCTGTGAATGTTAACAACGAAATCCAGGAAGGCTTATTTCAGTCGGGGCGCATTATGGTAGAAAGTTTGCAGCATATTCTTTCGGTGCAAACGGGGATTAACTGATTTTCACCCCGCCCGATGATGACAGCAGCCGGAGAGATTTTCGATAATCGGGCAGTCAGCGCTGTCATCACCGGGGCAGGCATTCGCCAGCGCCAGTAGCTGGTTGCGCATGGATTGCAGTTCTTCGATATGTCGCTCGATCTCCGCCACTTTCTCCAGGGTGCGCCGTTTTACATCGGCGCTGTGACGCTGCGGGTCGTTAAACAGATTCACCAGTTCGCCGCTCTCTTCCAGGTTAAAGCCCACCTGGCGCGCCTGGCGCAGTAAGGTCAGTTCGTTGAGATGCTGCTGCGTGTAGGTGCGATAACCGTTTTCGCTGCGCATCGGCGGCGTCACCAGCCCCTTCTCTTCATAGAAGCGGATTGCTTTGCTGGTCAGGCCGGTAATTTTTGCTACATCGCTAATGTTCATCGTTCGCGCAACGCCTCCTGTGCTTTATTAAAGGGTTTCAACAGATAATCCAGCACGCTTTTTTTGCCGGTGCGGATATCGACCGTCGCCACCATGCCGGGGAATATCGGAAATTGCTGTTTGCTTTTGTTTTCCAGATGGTTGCTGAAAGTGCGAATGTACACCCGATAGTAATAAACATCGCGCCGCACTTCATCCTGCACGGTGTCTGGTGATATCACCGTCACTTCTCCCGGCAGGCCGCCGTAGATGGAGTAGTCGTAAGCGGTTATTTTCACCAGCGATTTTTGCCCCGGATGGATAAACGCCACATCGCGCGGGGAGATTTTTGCCTCGATCAGCAGTTGCTCATCCAGCGGCACGATGGTCATCAGTTTACCACCGGGGGCAATGACGCCGCCAACCGTGGTGACATCAATATCCTGAACAATGCCACGTACCGGCGCGGTAAAGTTGAGCCGGGTGAGAGAATCTTCCCGCCCGCGGATCACCGAACGCTGGGTTTCTACTTCCGCATTGGCTTTCGCTAACTCTTCGCGCGCCTGAACGTAATATTGCGTGCGCACGTCGCTGAGTTTGTTTTCCAGTTCATTGGCCTGACGTTGCAGGCGCAGCACTTCGACGCTGCTCGCCGCCCCCTGTTTCACCAGTGGCTGGGTCATCGCCAGTTCACGGTTGACCAGGCTAATCCCCTGCGTCAGCCCGGTGGTGGCTTTGTTCAACCCGTCGCGGCGAGTGTTGTACAACGCCGTTTCTGACTCGATAAGTTCGGGGAATTTATTCAGTTCGTCAGGGAAGACCAGCGGTTTATTGCTCACTTCGGCCCGCAGCCGCGCCGAGGTTGCCAGTGCCGCATACAGCCGCGACATTGCTTCCTGGACGTCGGATTCCGTTTTGGTGCGGTTAAGCTGCGCCAGCGGCTGGCCCTGTTCAACAATATCGCCGTCTTTCATGACAAGGATCAGGTCTGCGTCCTTGATGGTCGAGATGATACAGAATCCCGCCTTCCAGCGACTGCACCACCTGTTCGCGCCCGGAAGGTTCTACCGTGCCGCTGCCGGTGGTGACTTCATCAAGCTGGAAGTACCACGCCCAGCCGAGAAAACAGAGCAGCATCACAGCGGTAACGCGTACCGCCAGCGCCGAACGCAGCAAGCGGGGTTCAGTCAGGCCACGGTTGTATTGCAGTTGTCCGTTCATGCGGCAGACCCCTTATTCTTCTCCTGCAACACCACCCGTCGCGCCGTGGGTTCGCTCTGTTCACGCAAAATGGCCTCTTTCGCGCCATCCATCACAATCCGCCCCTGATCCATCACGATGATCCTGTCCACTAGTTGCAGCATCGCCGTGCGGTGAGTAGCGATGACCAGCGTGCGATGCCCAATCCACTGTTTCAGTTGTTCGATTAAATACGCTTCCGCCATTTCGTCCAGCGAGGCGCTGGGTTCATCGAGCAGCACGATATTGGGTTGAGAGATGAGAAGCCGCGCCAGCAGCAGCGTTTGCCGCTGACCGCCAGAAAGACCAAATCCCCCTTCCTGAATCATGTAGTTGAGGCCGTTTTTCTGCTTCTGCACAAACGGCAGCGCCCCACTGAGGGTTAATGCGCGTTCGATATCTTCATCGCTGGCCTCCGGCATCCCCATGGTGAGGTTTTCCCGCAGCGAACCAAAAAACAGTCGCCCGGTCTGGCTCAGCAGCCCCATGTCGCGGCGCAGATCTGCCGGATCAAGTTGCCCGATGCTGATGTTATCCAGCAGCACCTGCCCCTGCTGGGCGATACGCATTCCGGCGAGCATTTGCAGTAGCGTTGATTTACCCGCGCCGTTGCGCCCGAGAATGGCGATTTTCTCACCAGCCTGAATGTTGAGTTTGCCGATCGCCACATCGGCAATCTTCTCTTCTTCGTCGTAATAAAACACCGCGTTGCTGAACTGATAATTACCGTGCAGCACCGCTTTATGCACCAGTTTGCCGTGTTCCGGCTGATCCACCGGGCGCTTCATCAGTTCATCGAGGCCGTTGCGTGCCACTTTCGCCTGCTGCCAGCGCGAGAGTACGCCGGAAATCTGCGACAGCGGCGCAATAGTGCGCGAAGCCAGGATCGTCGTTCCCACCAGTGCGCCGGTGGTCATGTCGCCATTCATCACCATAAAGCAGCCCACCAACAGCACCACGACGTAGACGATGGATTGCACTTCCTGGGTCCAGGTGAGCAGTAGCCCGGTGAGAAAACGTTGCTTCATGCTGATAGATGACGCCACGTCGTTGGTGTGGTTCCACTGATTCTGAAAACGCTGTTCGGCGCGCAGCAGTTTAATGTCTTCAATCGACTGCACGGCTTCCACCAGCGTAGCGTTGCGCACCGCCGACTCGCGCATCCCTTCGTTCGCCAGCCGCGCCAGCGGGCGTTGCACCAGCAGGCCGGGGATCACCAGCAACGGCAGCGCCAGCAAAACCACCAGCACCAGCCAGCCGCCAATCATCCACAGAATAAAGACAAACAGCAGGAAGAACGGCAGATCCGCCACCGCGCCGATGGTGGTGGAAGTAATCAGCTCCCGCACCGATTCCAGCTCGCGGATCTGCGAGATAAACGATCCGGTGGATTTCGATCGCACGTTGTTTTTCAGCCGTAATGCGTGACCAAAAACGCGATCCGAAATACGCAGATCCGCCCGCTTACCAATCACATCGGAAAGATGCGCACCATGCGCATACAGAATTCAAACAGGATCGCCATCATCACCCCAGCGAACAGCACCCACAGCGTCGGGTACGATTGCGCCGGAACCACCCGATCGTAAACCTGCATCGAGAAAATCATCGCCGCCAGCGCCAGCACGTTCGCCACCAGTGACGCCAGCATAATATCGCCATAGCGCCGCCAGTCTTTTAGCGAGAGATTCCAGAACCAGTTCGCCTGATACGGGCGAATATAGTCGTCTACCCGCGCATCGGGAATTGCGCTGAGCGGGCGCAGTAGCGCCAGTTCAACGATTTTGTCTTCTATATCCGTGACGTTTAATGTGGTTTCCAGCCCTTCGTCACCGCTGAACTGAACGCTGATATTGTCGTGATTGTCGCGGCGGGTGATCACGCCAATCTGTTGATTATCAAACACCGCGATCA
>OGQJ01000966.1_pt1 | contig 28082 bp, 26 predicted proteins | sample 1553161 | NCBI WGS metagenome assembly OGQJ01 (sample SAMEA2579923, study PRJEB22360) | human gut metagenome | biome: human gut; feature: human-associated habitat; material: faeces | place: Denmark | collected 2008/2010 | reverse complement strand
GCCGGCGCAGACGTCCGGATCATAAAAAAAGCGGCCGTCCGGCCGCTTTTTTTACTTCGGATCAATCATCAATATCCTCAACCTTTTCAACTTGAAAATCCGGCGTATAAAAATAGCGCCTTTTGACGTACCGCCCCGACAATATAAGCGGCAGAAAATCCTTGTCCGCCGCCCTCATCCGATCATAGGGAACGGCATTTTTATCCTGCCAGAACACATCGACTTCTTCCGCACGCGGCGTCAGCTTTCCCGAAAATTCCGTGCTTTTGAAAACGTGCACGTAAAAATCCATGGTCGGAAACTCGATATACCCGACCTCCACCGGATTTTTCACGGTAATGCCGGTTTCTTCAAAAGTTTCTCTGATCACGCAGGCGCGCATGTCTTCGCCGGGTTCCTTTTTGCCGCCCGGGAAATTAAGACATCCCTTGTTGATGCCGCGATGATTGCGTATCATCAGGTAACAGCCGTTTTCAACATCTTCGACAATCGACAGCGACGCTTCTTTCATTTGCTTTCCCCCTCAGACCTTAACCTGAGAGAAGGCTACAAATTTCCTTTGCCGAAGTCAATCTTTTTCAAATTTTTTCCGTTGGGCGCAAATGTAATTTTCCCGCTTTCTCCGCAATACCCTTAACAATCAATTAAACAATTTGCGATAGCATTTTCCCGTTGAACGACAAAAAGGAATTGAATCATGAAACTTATCCGGCTTGTCCTGTTGAGCGGATTTTGGCTGCTGTGCGGCTGCCCAAACGGCATCGGTGCCGATTATCTTGACCAAAAGACATACGCGCTTGAAGACGAAGCCTCCTATGCCGTTCTGATTTATGACATTCATAATTCGTTCATCCTCTCCCTGCTGGGCGTGCAAAGCGACGGCCCCGACCAGGCCGGACAGATTGAGGCACTCAGAAAACGGGACGAATACGCCGTTCTTGACCAGGAACTCTTTGCCGCGCTGGTCAAAGGAAGCATGAATCTGCCGGCAATCAAAGAACGCACCATCAGGGAAATCCGCAAACAGAAGATCAGCATATGGAAAAGAAAATTCTCTTTCACAAAACTCGCAAAAGCCGCAAGTTACTACAATCAGGAACTCGACCAAAAACTGAAAAGCTTCAATAAGGCCGGAAGCCTCAACCTGGCGGAAGCTCTCATCGACCGTTATATTTTTGATCCTGACATTGACTACGGCCTGTTTGAAGAAGGTCTGCCGATCCCTTTGGTCAACAGTGCGGTATAAATCGCCGTTACGCGCTTTGACAACCGCAAATGGCACGAAAAAATTTTCAAATGCGGCAAGGAACAGGCGGCCCGCAACAAAGACTCTTCTTTAGACGAGCAACTGCTTCCCTGTTTCAAAGACTATTCCCGCGCCGTTTCGAAAGAAGCGGCAAAAGTTGCCGGAGAGCTTTTGCCGTATCGAATCTATTTTGAAAACATACAACCGGTGCCGGACAAAACCGAAATGGTCAAAAAAACATCCGAAGACGGCAAGTCTTACATGTGGGTTCCGAAAGAATAGCCGTTTTCCGGTATTATGCCTCCTGCTTTAAACGGAACCGCCGCAAAAACGAACCCTGCGGCCGGTTCCGTTTTGCCCTCCGCCAAACCGACATGCGGCGTTTCCCGCCCGCCGGCATTATCAACTGCCGTTCAACCGCTTTCACCGAAAAACAAAAACATATTTTTGCCGGCCGGCAAAGTTTTCGTTTAAATCATCCGCCCGTCTTATATTTTTTCTTTTAACATTTTTTTGACATGTCATAATCGTTGTGGTAGTTATTTTAGACAATCAATGATGTGAAAGGTAAACGGATATGAACATCGACGACAACGGTTTTATAAACTTAAGCAACGGCCTGGCCGAATGCAAAATTTCCCTGTGGGGCGCCAATATCGTATCATACCGCCCGAAAAACGAAGAACATGACATTTTCTGGCTCGGCGAACTTAACAGATTCGATAATGTTCAGGCTATCCGGGGAGGCGTTCCGATCTGCTGGCCGCGGTTCGCGGAAGAAAAACTGAACGACAGACTTCCCCGCCACGGCTTTGCCAGAATCTCCGGCTGGAACCTGAAAAACGTTTCGGTCGACGAAAACAAAATAGAAGCGCGGCTTTTCCTCCTGCCCGATGCGAAATACGACGTCAACATAACGGCAGATCTTTTCATCAAAATCACCGACAAGCTCGAATATCATCTGGAAACGATAAATGACGGCAACGAACCTTTCGAATTCAGCGAAGCCCTGCACGCCTATTTTAACGTCAGTTCCGTTGACAACGTCAAAATAAAAGGTCTGGCCGGCCATGAGTGCAAAAACTCACTGGACGGAAACAGCTATACGCTGAAAGGCGATCTGACGATCCGCGGGGAATTTGATTCTGCATTCACAAACCATAAAGGAACCGTGGAAATCGAAGACAGCGCGTTTAACCGCGTCATATCGATAGAAAAAAGCAACTCAAACACAACGGTCGTCTGGAATCCCGACAAAGACCTGGCCGAAATGAGCAAGGGACAATACAAAAACTTCGTCTGCGTGGAACCTTCAAACCAGGGAGACGCTTTCGTTCGCCTGAAACCCAAGGAAAAGCACGAAATAGCCATGACGATACGAACCAGAAAACTGAAATAGGCGGATCTTTTTTCACCCACTGCGGCAGAAACCGCTGCCGCAGACGTCTCTCCGTTATGACCAGAACCGCTGCCCGAAGCGGCGGCGGGCGGTTTTAATGCCGGACATGCAAACGGCATTTTCCGCCCAAACAAGTTTCCGCCTAAATCTCCCACCGGCACCGATCCAAATCGACATGATCGTCGTTTTTGAAAAACACTCCTTCGCCGAGCAACAGACGTTTTTGTTCTGCCCAGCCAGGAACCAGCCTGCCGCAGTGATTGACGATCCGATGACAGGGATAATCGCCGTAATATTGTGCGCGTCTGAGAACCAGACCGACCAACCGGGAATTTTTACGCCGGCCGATCAGGCGCGCAATCTGCCCGTAGGTTGCCACCCTGCCTTCCGGCACTTCTTCAACAACCGATAAAATTTCATAGGCAAGCTCTTCGTCCAATATGCGTTTCATGTCCGTTTCCGATAAAACATGCGCGTTTATCATATATAACGGGAAAACAAAAAACAAGCACAATCGGCAAAAACCGAGTTGATTTCCGCCGGGCAACGCATTATGCTAAAATGCGAATTGTCACAAACTCGGGAACACCTGCAAAATGCTGTCGGAAAAACAAACGGAAACATACTTTAAACAAGCCGTGGAAGAGCTGTACAAAAACGACGGATATCTGTTTGATCCCGATCACGGACTGCACGAACAAACCGTTTCGCACCGTCTGGCCGTCTATTTGGAAAGACGCTTTTTAAAAAACAAAACCTTCAGAACATGCAATTTGTCCGTTGACTGCGAATACAACAAAAACCGGGACGACTGCAAAAAACTGTACGGTCCCTGTATGTATTGCCGTGAATCATGCCGCATAAAAGAACTGAAAACGCCGTTTGTTTACGATCGCCGTTCATATTCCGACGCCCGTGATTTTGTCCGCCGCTATCCTGAAGGAAAGCCCTGCCGTCCGGATATTATCGTCCATCAAAGGGGCGAAAATCGTCCGACCAACATCCTCATCGTCGAAGTAAAGAAAAACTCAAACCGGGAAAACGGACACAAAATCGTCGATCTGATAAAACTGTCGGCCTTTACCTGCCGTAAAGGTACCAGCGAATATCAATACCAATCCGGTTTTTATTTTGAATACGGACAAACTGCGGCTGCCGCCGTCCGGTTTGAGGACGGAGAAATCGTCAAAGAACTGAGATTCAACGTCCCAAATCGGACATGGGAAGACCTTACCCCTGCTCTTTAGCCTCCAGCTCCGCGAACTTTTGAGCCATCGTCGGGTTATTTTTGGTCAAACGCTTAACGGTCAGATCCTGAGCTTTGTTGTTCGCCAGCCGCAAGTTGTTTTCCGAAGACAACAGGGCGTCTTTGGTCTTCTGCAAATGGTCGATCGTCTTGTCAATCTCCTCTATGGCTTTGCGGAATTTATCGCTGGCCAATTGATAGTTTCGCCCGAACTTCTCCTTAAAGTCGTTCATTTCCGCTTCGAAATTTGAAATATCAATATTCTGGTTCTTATATTCGGCAAGCTGTTTCCTGTATTGAACGGAATTAAGCGCCGCATTTCTTAAAACCGTAATCATGGAAATAAAAAACTGCGGACGGATAACGTACATCTTCGGATATTTGTAGGAAACGTCGACGATGCCGCAATTATACAGTTCGTTGTCGGCTTCCAAAAGAGAAACCAGCACGGCATATTCACAGCCTTTTTCCTGACGGTCCTTATCCAGTTCTTTCAAAAAGTCCTCATTTTTATGTTTGGTGGCCGTCGTATCCATCTCATTTTTCATCTCAAACATAATAGAGATAAACTCCACCCCTTCTTCCGTCGATTCACGGTAAATATAATCTCCTTTGCTGCCTGTTTTCGCATCATTGTCTTTTTCAAAATAGGCTTTTTGAAAACCCGTTGCCCGGAGCTTGTTAAACTCGATTTCGCAATGCTGTTCCAAAGTTTCCCCGACCATTTTGGTGGACATTTTGGCTTTCAGGTCTTTGTAAAACTCAATCTGCGTATCTTTTTCCTTGAGCTTTAATTCATAATTTTCTTTTAAGCTTTGTTCTTTGACGAGGGTATCTTTCGCCGTTTCCCGCAGCTTAATGTTCAGTTCGGCAATTTGCCTGTCGCGCGCAACGATTTCATCGTTTTTAGAGGTTACGGCCGCGGCTACGGCAAGTTGCTTATCCTTATCACCGGCCAGGATTTGCGCCTTTAACTTCTCAATTTCCTGCTGCAAACCGGAAACGCTCCGGGCTTTTTCCAAATCTTTATCTTTGCCGAGAGTAATAAGTTGTGCTTTAAGGTTAGAAATCTCCAAATTAAGCGAGGCCAGCGATTGCGCCTTGTCCATCTCCGCCTTGTTTTCCACCAATTTAAGCTCATTTTGTTTTTCCCGGTTGAGCTGCTCAATGCGCTCCCGGACAGCGTCATGAAATTCGGCGTCACGAACCTGCGCCACGATCGCGGCATAGCCGGACTCGTCAACCGTAAACACTTCTCCGCACTTCGGACATTTTATCTCAGGCATTATTGTTACTCCTAAAAATCTTAGCCTCAGATTAAAACATCTATGGTTAAAGTCAAACAAAAGATGAGCCGTAATACCCTCATTACTTTTAATAACAACCTTTCGAATCCTGCAATTTCAGCTGATCAGGACAAATTCGGAACAGCTGAATTATAATTTCCCTCATCTTTTGGTTACAAGAATATTTATCCGGCAAATCGATAATTTGTCGTTTGCAATAAAAATACCCTGCAGCCAATCGGCCACAGGGTATTTTGCGCTACGGATCAAACGCTTAAAATTTATATTTAGCGCTAATCAAGCCGGTGTGGTCTTGGTAATCCTCACGGAATTTGCCTTCATAACCAAGCGAAAGTTCAACCTTGTCGTTGACTTCCGCAGTTACGCCGGCACCGAATTCCATACCGAAACGGTCAAGGGCTTCGCCTTCAACCGCATAAGCAGAACCGTTGGCCAGAGTTACGACCGAATTAACGTCATCGTTAAACAGGTCATAAGTCGCGGCAATTCTGGCTTCCGGCTTAATGTTCATACCGTTGGACAGCTCAAAGTTTTTGCTGATTTTGGCTCCGATAACACCGGTCAAGATGTCGCTGTCATTGGCAGAAACACGTTGGTCGGCAGAATCTTTATAAGCGTCCTGCTTGATATGAACATAACGCAAGCCGGCTTCTGGTGTAATGCCTAAGCCCTTAACTCGCATATCGTAACCGGTCATTGCCTGCAAACCAAAGGTTTCGACATCGTAATCAGCTTTGACACCAACTCCGGCGACACTCTTGCTTTCTTCATAATCAGACCAGCCATAGGTCGCAATACCGTTAACATACCAGTTGGACGGTTTATATTCGCCGTAAACAATTGCGGTGTGCGTATCAACATCGGTTGAACGCATGAAACCATCAATATCGGTGTTGGTATAAGCGTAACCAATACCAACCTTGGTATCATCATTAATATACTAATTCACTATTTCCGCACAATGTATCAGACATATAAACCGCTCCCAAGACACTTCGATTGGTATAATCTTGATTATCTGAGGGGTTATTTTCATTTTTGCTGTAAAATTCAATCGGCACCAACTTACCACCTCGTTGCTCAAAATTGATTCTAAAAATATCAGATACTTTAATTATTAGGGCAGCACCTTTAACCGAAAATGAATAATTTTCTTGTTTACTAAATCTGTTATCTGCCATTGATAATAATGACATACCGATAATGACATCCTCAATTTTGCAGTCCTTTTTAACCAAACTTTCAACTGGCATTCCAATCATAGATGGCGCAGACTTTTTAAATCTGCCATACAATTTCGACTTATTAAAAGTTTTCATAAATTCAGCTTTTTGTTTCGTGTAATTTTGTTCGATTTTCAGTTTATGCCGAAGATTTCCGGCCATCCAGGCCTTAATCTCTCCATGAGCCCAGTAGCTCTTTAACTTTGTCGTTTTTTCCCTGTCTTGAATAAAATCATTTTTTAAACAAAAACCGGCGACTTCATTCAAGATTCCATAACTATCATAAGTTTCGCCATCCCTTTCGCTCAAGTCTTTCATTTTCTTATCGCGATAAAAAACAGAGGGCATTTCAAGATAGCTATTGATTACAAGATTAGCTTGCGGGATATTGACTGAGGACAAACCATTTCTTGTTTTAAGCTTATCATTCACATTCAGAATTTCTGTTTCCAGTTTTATAAGTTTATCCCAATCATAATTTTCCACATACTTATTCTCAAAGCTTTTGCATCTTCCCACGCCTAATAATTTTTTTGTGGGAATGCTAAATTGACTAAAATAGGCTCCCTGTTTCTCATCATTAATTATGGCGCAACCGCTAAGCATAAGCATTATCATTAAAAACTTTTTCATAGTCCTCTCCTCTAATTATTCATAATCTTCAACGCCGTTCTCTGTCATTCGATAGTATAAAACACCATCTCTGGCCTTGCCATCGACATCCCAGAACAACGCTTCAATACTGGCACAATTAGTTTCTTCCAAATCCAAATCTGCCCCAACTTCTACCCTTTGTTTATCACCGTTGTTAGCATCTTGAATAAACTCTCTTAAAACAAACTGGACACTCCGAGCCCCTTTAGGAAAGCAAAATCTTCTGTAAACAGTTGTCTTATATACATCTCTGATTGCATAAACATCGGTTATTATTTCTGCGTAAATCGGTCTGTCATTCCGCACGCCGTCCATCTTTGTACATTGGGTTTTAATGCTTGAAACAACTTCTTTTCCATCACATGCCGAAATATAGTTAGCCTCAGGAATTTCAAAACCATACTACTCATGATAAGCACCATACACAGCAAAAATTATGACCATTATTCCAATAATATAAAGAAATTTATGCCAAAGATATTTTAGTTTTTCCATTTAGTTTCTCCCTTTTTCTAATTCTAACAAAAATAAAAGTCGCCAAAGTTCCATGGCGACCGGGAGTTAGTAACTGCACTATAACAGCATGATGCTTTTGGCATAATGCTTGGACATAACATCATCTCCCGGTCATAAAAACCGGAAGAAGTGTTTTTTGATTTCGGTCTGCCTTCTAAAATCTCAGACCGTATAGTGAAGAGGTTACTACGCCCCAGTCCGACAATCGAACCAATTTTATATTAGGTTAAACCGGGAAAAAAAGTCAAAGAATTTTTTTTAATATTCAAGTCCGTCAACTCATTATATAATTTTAATTTTATAATGAGTCTTTATTTTTTAAGCGTTGTAAGACTTTAAGCCTGGACTTCTATTTTATACTCATTATAATTTATTGCATAAATTTAATAATATAATGAGTTTGAGGCAAAAATGGCACTTAATAAACAGGCAAAAATCCTCACGCCAAAGCAGCAGGAACTGACATTGAGCTATTTGGAACGGACAAGATATCCGCTCCGCAACAAAATTATTTTTATGCTTAGTTACAAGGCCGGATTGCGGGCAAAAGAAATAGCAAGTCTAAGCTGGTCGATGGTTTGCGACTCGGAAGGAAACCTGAGCCGCGAAATTAACCTCATTAATAAGGCATCCAAGGGCAAACAATCCGGCCGGATTATTCCTTTGCATAAAGATTTGGCGGTTTTATTGACGGAATTACTAAGCAAGCAGCAGAAGGATGAGCATTTTAATTTGACGAATCGGATTATTACCACAGAACGCGACAACAAAACCAGTCCGCAGGCAATCGTCAATTTCTTTTATAATTTATATAAAGAAATAGGTTTTGAGGGCTGCTCCTCGCATAGCGGTCGCAGAACCTTCATTACCACTGCCGCTAAAAACATCAGCCTTGCCGGCGGAACCTTAAATGATATCCGCATGCTGGCCGGACATTCCACCCTTGCCACCACCCAACGCTATATCGAATACAATACCGATGCACAAAAGAAAATTGTAGAGATGGTTTGATTTAGCATTTTGTATTGTTTTAAATCCGCAATTAGCTTATTTTTACAAAAATTGGAGTATAGGAGAAGTAGAAATGAATGATAGTGAGTATTTTGAACGTTTTCCTAATAAAGAAACTCTGGAAATAATATTGGAACGAATGATGGAAAACAAGGGAGTAAAGATTGCATTAAAGAAAACATTTGCTGGTATGTACGAAAAGTCAGGAACTGTCTTATCTGATGAAGAACAGGATGCAGCAGTGGAAAATTATCTTGGTTTTGTAAAATGTGTTAATTTAATGCATTATGAGAACCAAGAGCAGAAAAGAAATGATACTTTTTGTGAAGCATCAAAAATCCAAATCAAGAAACAAAACTAAATACAAGCCCTATAGAATCGATAATAAGAAAAAGTAATATCATATCTTATATTTCTACGACAAAGTCTTTATAAAACCATGTTTTCCCTTCAATCCTTGTACATTCCTTTAGATTGCAAATAATACGGCATCCGCCTATCATAAATTGCTTAACAGTTCTTCTTTGTTTTCAATGATCGTTTTTTTACTCAAAGAGAGATACGGACAGTTAAATTGGTATTTTTCATTGGTGTTGGTATTCATCTTATATTTCCTTTACATAAAGAAAACTTAAATCTAAACCGTCATAAACTATATTTTCCGAAAGGGTTTTATAAAGCTCTTTCATTGAAATAGTTCCATAATGTGCATTAAGACCTTTATCTCCTTTCCATCCGCAAAGAAGATCTACCCTTTCGCTGATGACAGCGTGGTTGCGAAGTTCGGTTCTGAATGTGTGGCGAAAACTATGAAACACGTGTTTCTCTTGCAATTTATCATCGGGATTTTGAATTGTTTCATTGACTTTATCTAATGCTCGATTAAACCACTTTGACATTCCTGCGGAATATTCGTTACGAGAATTTAGCTTTAACTCGGGAAAAAGACGTTTTGATTTGTTGTTTTTATCTTTTCGTTGTTGCTCAACATATCCAAGAAAGCCAAGTTTAAGAAGGACAGGATGAATTGGAAGATCGCGGTGTCCCGCAAATGTTTTAACCTTTTTACCTTCGACATTACTGATATGTATAATATTAATGCCCTCTTTAATGCGGACATCATCCAAACTAAGTTGGCAAATTTCATTTAATCTTGCCCCAGAGTATAAACTAATTAGTGGTACCCAGAAATAGGCGTCTCTGTAAATTTTTTTTCCTGGTGTCATACGTCCGAGCCTATTGTTCATACAACCACGATAAACTGGAGTATTAAATATTGCCTGTAATTGAGTTATTGAAAATGATAAATATTTATCCCCTTGTTTGGCTCGGATATCCTGTGCTGGCATTTCAACTTCATCAAACGGATTTTCATCAATGAATTTTTTCTTTTTCGCCCACATAAAAATTGAGCTTAAAGTCTGAATGTAGTCATTTTGCGTTTTTATGGAAAGGCGGGGAAGTGTTTCATCAACCTTAGCCATTTTAATTGCTTGGAGGATCGTTTTATTTGCTGTTTTACCACTTCCAAATCGACTGGGAATAAATGGGATAGTGTATACAAGTTCCTGCAAGTCATCGGCAGTAATTTGACGAATCACTTTGTCCTTACCGATTATATCAGCAAGCAAATTCATCTTGCTGGCAACTCTTTCTTTTGTTTCTTTGGATGTATTGTCTCTGCTAGGCGTTTGATTATACGCTTCAACAATTTCAGATAAGGTCATATCGGGTTTTTGCGGCTTTCTGCTCTTTAAAGTTTCGTTGATAATAATTTGATTTTCGTATATGCGATCAATTAATTCGGGTTCAACTTCACGGCGAACCCCATTAAGATATTCGTAAATATAACGTAAGAACTGAATTTTTGCCCGCATAAAGGCATTTCTCATATCGAAAAGACTATTTTGTGAGGGTTTCGGGGAAATACTCTCAAATAAATAAAGATTCATTTCTTCATCAATAACTGAATATTCGTTATTGATGTATTTTGTTTCATAAAAGTTAAGGTTTTCACGATAAAAACGTTTGTCTTCCGATGTGTTTTTTGATGTTTTTAATCGATCTTTTTCAGTTTCAATTTTATCAATCAACCAGCTATAAGCCAAATTTTCAGCTTTTTGTTCATCATAATCGTAAATACTGGAGCGGATCTGATTATCTGCTTTTTCCTTTTCAAGAGCTTTTTGTATTTTCTGTTGTTGTCTGTGTCGTTCTTTTATTTCTTTAAATTTTTCATAGGTTTGATGAGACATATTTACCATTGCATAAAAGTCATCCAGTTTGGCAAATTCTTCTTCCGTATAATGGCTAAAATCAACAGTATCTTTAATATCTATATCGTCTTCAAAGAAATCATCATCGTCATCATCAAGAATCTGGGCAAAATCAAGTGCTTTAGAGGTTTTCTCTTTTTGCTTATTGAGATCGTTTAATAATTTACGCCGAATAGACATTGTTTCAAGCTCCGCCCGCAGTTTAGCCAATTTATAATCCTTGGTATTCAATGATCTCCATATTTGTTTTTTACCGTATTTGGAAACCAAACACTTTGGAATTGTAATGATAGTATAGTAAGAGGTTTCTCGGTTGTAAAGTTTCATATCAGCCCTTTCACAAAAAGGCTAACTTTTGATGATTATATTAGCAGTATTTTGATAAAAAAATTAGCACCCGACATTAGCAGGTGCTAAAAAATTGACTTTTTTATCGGCAAATTCTTTGCAAAATCAAAGCCTTACCTTGAATCTGGCTGGGGTGGCTGGATTCGAACCAACGAATGACGATACCAAAAACCGTTGCCTTACCACTTGGCGACACCCCAAGGAAATCCTGTTTCATGTACAGATGTGCATTTGAAACGGCTGAAGTATATTTATGCCATATTTTTCATTTTGGCAAGAGTTTTTTTATCACGTTAAAAATGCCGACATCTCGTGTCAGCATATCGCCGAAAAAAAGACAGGCCTCCTCTTATCAGGGAGTTAAAACAGCCGCAACCTGACGGTTTGATCATGATCAAAGACGAGCGTCGTTACTCTCCAACATCTTGGCACTCACTCTATTGATAAATCACTGTTTTTTGGCTAGGAATGTAAACAGTCCTCCCCGACCTGGAAACTAAAACAGCCGCAACCTGACAGTTTGATCATGATCAAAGGCGAGCATCGTTACTCCGACGACTTGGCACTCACGCCACTAAAGAATCAAAGTTTTTCGGAAAGGAATGCAATAAAATTCATAAAAAACATCCGGCAGACGATGTTGTTTCCGGCAAAAACGAACCCGGAACGGAAGCCCGGACGAACCCAAAAAAGCAATGGTCATCGAAATACCGTATGGCACCGCCCAATACCGCTCTTTAATAAAAAGAAAAATTATTGCTATAAAAAAATGAAAAATCCGATCAAACAGCATGAGCAATTTATTCTTTATACAACTGAAAAAACAAACAACGGCCAAACGCCTCAATCCTTTTTCAGACGCAGATCATCAGGCGGTTCAAACACCGGCACTCCAAAACGGCAAACATCAAACCCGGCCCGTTTGAACACAGCCATCGTAATTTTACCAATCCTCTGCCCTGCTCCGCCCTGTTTTCGTGTGGACGGATCATACAAAAAGTGGATTTTTGCCCGGCAAAAGGTTATATTGTTTTTGAAAAACAAAACGGGAGAACGAAAATCCCGAATTAATACGTTATTGAGGAAAACAAAATCATGAGAAAAGCGATTGTCCTGATATTGCTTTTGACCGGCTGTGCCGCTGTCAAAGCTCCGCCGGAATTCGTTTACCGGGAAATACAGACCCGCGATTTTACGTTAGCAACCTGGCAAAAAATTACCGACCCCGACGGCGTTTACAAAATCTACATTGAAGGCGACGGCCATGCTTTCAACGCCCGCGGCCGGGCAACAAACGATCCGACCCCGCGCGGAACGCTGGTGCGCGAACTGGCTTTCGGTGATCCTTCGCCCAACGTCGTTTATCTGTCACGCCCCTGTCAATATGTAAAAAGTGAAATCTGCAGCAAACGTCATTGGACAACCGCCCGCTTTGCGCCGGAAATCATCAATGCGGAATATGACGCCGTGCGGCAGATTGCCGGCAATTCGCCGATCATTCTGATCGGTTTTTCCGGCGGCGCCCAAGCGGCGGGGCTTATTGCCGCCGCCAAACCGGGACTCAACGTTGAGGAAATCATAACCGTTGCCGGCAACCTCGACCATCTGGCCTGGACACAGTACCAGAAAGTTCCGCCGTTGAATGAATCGCTTAATTTGGAAAGTTATCGGAAACAATTCGCGGAAATTCCGCAAACTCATTATGTCGGCGGCAACGACAAGGTTATTCCGCCGTTTCTGGTAAAAGAATTTGTCGGCAGCGGCAAAAGGGTAATCGAAGTTCCGAACGCAACGCATAACAGCGGCTGGGAGAGCATTTATCCGCAGATTTGGGAAAAAAGGTAAAGGACACCGGCACACGGACGACAAAAAAGCTTTGACCCGGGGATCAAAGCTTTTTTTTGCACAAAACCTCATTTGACGACGATGAAACTGCAGCCTTCGTCAAAATCCACCGGTTCGATTTTATCCGGCGCCTCAATATCCATGGTCAGCGCTCCATACGGTCCGGGATCGTCCGTTATCAAATACGGCCCCCGGTAAAGCGGCCCTTCGCCGACAGCGGCAAGAGAAACGCAGATACGGTCAACGTTCCGGGCAATTTCCCGCATTTCATCGCCGGTCGGAAGCCTGCCGCCGAAAATCACCGCCAGCTGTTTGCAGATGCCGGGGTAGACACCGTAGCCGTAATAACGCAGAACCGTCAGTTTGTCGTTTATAACAAAACCTTCCACTTCGTTAAAAAACTGCCGGCCGGTCGGATGATGATAAATCTTCTGCGACAACCCGAGCGGTTCGGTCAAAATTCTGACGAACGGCTCAACGGCCCGTTTTCCCTGCGGATAATAACTGTACGGAAGTTTGGCGGCGGAAGAGTCATAAGACAGACAATCCCTGTTCCAGTCAAGCGTTTCTTCGCCCATATTGCGTTTGGTTCTCTTTCTGTTCGCGAAACCGAACATTTTTTGCAAAAATTTTCCCATAAAAATATGATTTTAAAATAATTGATAATCCGAATTTCCCATATATCATGCGCAGCGGAGAAAAACAAGACAAAAAGCCCCTCACGGCAAGAGGGGCTTTTCGCTGTGTTTTCCGCAAACATTTATTTGTTTTTGAGACAAAGAACGTAATATGTGCCGTCTTTAACCTCGACCCCGTGGGTATCGTGCCCGAAGCCCGGAAATTTGCGGTCAAAGGCCTGCAACGATTTCAGATAGCCGAGAACGGGACCGTCCGCCGGACCGGCATTTTCGCCCGGCATCAGCAGCGGAATTCCGGGCGGATAAGGAACCACGCCGGTTGCCACCGTACGGTCGGCGATCTGATCGACAGCCATTGATTCGACGTTATTGTGAACAAGATTTTCATATGCTTCCACCGGTGTCATATCCGGTTTGGGCAGAACCGAGAAAGCGGCGGACAGGGCTTTGGTCGTGCCCAGTTCCTTCATGGCGGCAAACATTTTGTCGCACAGTTCTTTCAAGCCCGTTTCTCCGTATTCGTGCGGATTGTCCTTTACCAATTTGGGCAAGACGCGGCGCAGAGGCTCATTGTTGTCATAATCCTGCTTGAATTCGAACAGGGCGTTAAGCAAAGTTCCCCATTTGCCGTTGGTAACGCCGAGAGAAAACAGCACCAGAATGGTAAAGTCGGTGGTTTTCTCGACCACGATACCCTTGTTGTCCAGATAAGCGCTGACGACCGCGGCCGGAATACCGCTTTCGGCCAGGCTGCCGTCCGTAAGAACGCCCGGCGTTACCAGCGACACCTTGATCGGATCAAGCATACAGTAGCCTTCTTCCACCTCGCCGAAACCATGCCAGTCTTCGTTCGGCTTCAGCGTCCAGCAATCGGGATCGGTTGCCAGCTGCTCTTCGTCGGCTTCAAAAAACGGCACTTTCTGTCCGCTTTCGCGATCAACCACAAAATCCGGCTGCCAGATATTGAAAAACCAGTCTTTTTTGCCGGTAAATTCGGCATGAAGACGAGCCACTGTCTTGCGGAAGGAAACCGCTTCGCGGATGGAAACGTCGGTCAGCGCCTTGCCGCCGGGACCGTCCATCATCGCCGCGCTGATGTCGTTGGAAGCAATGATCGGATAGAACGGCGAAGTTGAGGCATGCATCATGAACGCTTCGTTAAAACGCTGGTGATCAATCGGGTTGCGGCCGTCGCGGACATGAATCATTGAAGCCTGAGAAAAAGCTGCCAGCAGCTTATGGGTAGACTGGGTGGCAAACATGGTCGGCCCCTTGCGGTCATCGTCTTTGGGATCGCAGCACATGGCAAAACGCCCCTTGTACATCGGATTGAAACGCGCATAGCCATACCAGGCTTCGTCAAAATGCAGCCGGTCAACGCTTTGTCCCAACAGTTCCTTTACCCGGTTGACGTTATAACACAATCCGTCATAAGTCGAATTGGTAATGATCGCATGCACCGGCGTCGGATCAATTCCTTCTCCGACCAGCGGATTTTCGGCAATTGTCTGACGAACGGCATCAGATGTCAGACGATCCGAAGTGATCGGACCGATGATGCCGTAGCGGTTACGGGTCGGGATCAGATAGGTCGGAATCGCTCCCGACAGGGTAATCGCGTGTTCGACCGATTTGTGGCAGTTGCGGTCGCAGAGCGCAACCTGATTGCGGGTAACGCTGGCCATCAGAATCACCCGGTTGGAAGTCGACGAACCGTTGGTTACGTGGTAGGTGCGGTCGGCACCGAAAACCCGCGCCGTGTATTTTTCGCTTTCGCCGATCGGACCGGAATGGTCAAGCAGCGATCCCAGTTCGCCGACCGAAATCGACAGATCCGAACGAAAAACCGGTTCGCGAAAAAAGTTGAAAAACGCACGGCCGGCAGGCGAATGCATAAAACCGGTGCCGCCGGTATGCCCCGGCGTATGCCAGGAATATTCGTGCACTTTGGAAAAAGCGGCCAGCGCCTTGAACATCGGCGGCAAAATAAACTGACGGTAACGTTCGGTCGCCGCCAGTACGCGGCCGGCAATGAAATCCGGCGTATCTTCCATTACCCAGATGAAGTCGTTGACGCTTTCCAGAATTTCCGACGGCACTTTAGACGCTGCCGTCCGCCCTGCCAGCAGAAAGACCGGCAGCTCCTTATTGTGTTCGCGCAAAGCTTTCAGCAATTCAATGATTTTGGCATAGTCTTTGTCGTCTTTGTTGTTCAGTTTGAGCAGCACGCACTGAACGGTCGGATCCGTAATCAGAACGGCTTTGGCGTCGTCATCGCTTTCCGACACGATTACCCTGACATCTTCCGCGGTCAGATAATCCTTCAGTTCGCGCACGCTGCGGGCGGCCGCGGTGTTGTCGTTCAAACCGTCGTAGACCAGCAGCATCCTGATCCCCAGCGGGTCGCTCTCCAGGCATTTTGCACCTTCTTTCATAAATCAAACTCCTTTCAACTTTAATTTGCCGGATCTGCGGTCACGGAAGTATTGACATACTCGCTGATCCGTTTGGAACTGTAGTCACTGACAGATACCCAGAACATTGCGATCAGCGCCGCGATCGTAATCGTCAGGGTCATATAGCGAACCCAGCGCGGCACGCAGCAGCCGCCGGGTTTGACATGCGTTTCCCTGATTTCGATTTTGCGGTTGACCGAAAGCTCGTAGAATATAATGGTAGAAATGACGAAAATCAGCGCCCAGCGGGTTTGCTCGCTGTTGGAACCGATCATCGCCGACAGGCTGTAAACGGCGGCAATCAGACCGACAATGGTATAAAACAATCCTTCCCTGTCGCTCATTTTTTCACGGCCGAGGATTTTGATCGCCACCGAAGAATAAATATAAGGCAGCAGGGTCATGATAACCGCGATCGAGGCGATTTTGCCGAACTGTTCGGAAGCGGTCGGCGACATCGTAGCCAAAACCTGCAGGGTCATAATGCCGGCAACGATCGCCAAACCGGCGGAAGGAACGCCGCGGCGGTTGACGCGAGCAAAAATGCCGGCAAACAAACCGTCTTTGGCCGCCGCCTGAGCCGTTTGTCCGACCAGAAGCGTCCAACCGGCCAGAGAACCCAGACAGCCCACCGCCGCGCAGAGGGCAACGATTTTGCCGGCAGTCGACCCGAGGGCAATGCTTACCGCCTGCGAGAACGGTGCCGAAGAAGAAACCAGTTCCTTGTTGGGAATGATGCCCATGATCGCCGAAGAACTCAGCACGTAGCAGACGGCCGCCAGCAGCACCCCGACGACGGTTGCGATCGGCACGTTTTTGGCCGGATTTTTAACCACCGCGGTGGAAACCGAAGCGCTTTCGACGCCGATAAAAGCCCACAAGGTAAAGTTCAGGGTCATGCCGACGGCGGTCAGGCTGCTTTCGCCGGAAACGTTCCAGCCTTCCATATAAGTTTCGGGATTAAACCAGAACCAGCCGAGCAGTGCGACGCCGACGATCGGAAACAGGGCTACGGTGGTGGTGATGCCCTGCATGCGGCCGACCACCCTCGGTCCGAGAATGTTGGCGTAGGTAAAAAACCAGATGACGGCAATCTGCGCCAGCGCCATTACCAGCGGATCCCGAAGCGCCGGGAAAAACGGCGTCAGATAACCGAGCCCGGCCACCGCCAGACCGACATTGCCGATAACGTTGGCCAGCCAGTAGACCAGGTTGGTCTGATAGCCCATATAATCGCCGAAGGCCTTGCGCGCATAGGCATACGGCCCGCCGGCCGCGGTCGTCACTTCCGTCAGCTTGGCAAACACCAGCCCGAGCGCTATGGCGCCGACAACCGTAATCAGCCAGCCGATGCCGGCGAGGTTGGCGGGCAGCATGAACACGCCCGAACCCATCATGTTTCCGGCCACCATCAGGATCGCCGGAAGCAGTCCTATCTTATTGCTTTCACTAACCATCTGTTCTCCCCGTTTGACATAATTGCAATTGTTTACGGCTATTTACATAATGCCTCGTCAAACGGGTTACAATTGCCGGGAGAGAAATTTATCGGCAGAAAATGCGGTCCGGCTACGGACGTCCGCTCTCAAAGACCGGGAAAATGATCCACTTCTTCAATGGTAAAGTCTTCGCCGATAATGACAAATTCAACCGTAAAATCTTCGCCGACGTCAACCAGGCGCCACTCCCCGCAATCGGTGCCGAAAGGAGAATATTTCACTTTCAGGTCGCCGAAATGTTCAACCTTGCGCACTTTGAAATCCCCGAAGTGCTCGACAATCCGCACGTTGCCGTAAAGCGGCACCCCGCCGAAGGTGCAGTCTTCCGCGATTTCTTCCGCCGCTGCCGGGAACGCCGCCAGCAGCAACGCCGGCAACAGGATTTTTTTCATCATATCTTCTCCTTTTACGTCTGCTTTTGCAAAAACCTATTTTAATATGCGGAAAACAAAATGCCACATATTTTTTCCGGCCGGCGTTTTTTTAGAACTTTCGGCCTGTTTTCATCCGGCCGGCCGCTTCCCATATTTTGTAAAATTAATATGAGGAACGATTGATGAAAAAACTGACATTATCCTTAACCGCCCTGCTGTTGGCGCTGTGGCCGGCCTTCGCCGGCGCCGAAACGCCCGCTTTTGTCCCGCTCAACCCGGCAGCAGTCAACAAAAAACTTGACGCCGCCGCAACCAAACTCAATTCCGGCAAAGCCGGCAAGGAAGAAATCGCCGCCATTTTGCAGGAAGTTGCCGGCATTGAGGACGACCGGCAGCAAACGCGTCAACAATATGCCGAAGAGCTGGCCTCGGTGCAGAAAAAACTGAATGCGCTCGGTCCGGCACCGGAAAAAGACGAAAGCGAGCCGGCGGCCATTGCCAAACAGCGTAAAGAATTTGCCGGCAAAGCCGACGGTTACAAGGCACAGATCGCGCAGATGGACCTGCTTGCCGCGCGGATCGACGAAATCAACGGCCTGATTTTAAAAATCCGCAACCGGCGCCTGCTTGACAATATTCTGGTCAAACAAAGCTCAATTTTTCATCCCGAAGAATTCTGGCAGTCGCTGACCACCTTCGCCGGCTTCGTCTTTGAACTGGTCAAATCGCCTTTCAGCTGGTACCGCGGTCTGCCGCCGGAAAAGGAAGCAGCCGTCAACAACAATATCCTGACGGTGATCGGCGTCATGGCCGGCGCCCTTGTCGCCGCCTTTTTCCTCAGCCGTTACATCAGAAGCCGCCTCGGCTACCGCGCGGCGGTCGAACATCCCGACTATTCGCAAAAAGTGCGCGCCGGCATTGCCATGTTCATCGTCCGCGGCGTCATTCCCGCCGCCGTCATCGGCGCCTTTTTGTTCTGGCTTAAGGGCAACGGAGTAGTCAACACCGGTTCTTTCGGCCTGCTGCTGCACACCGCTGCCGTTTACCTGCTGTACTACTACCTGACAAAAGCGGCGGTGCGCACCGTATTCACGCCGGACAACGGCAAATGGCGGATCATCGAAGTGGCCGACGGCTGCGCCAAATGCATCAGTTCGGCTCTCGTCTTTTCGGCGGCGGCCGTTTGCACCGTTTCCTTTCTGCAAAGCCTCGCCGGCCGGATGGACTATGACAGTTCAATCGTCTATTCACTGAAAATTTTCGCCAACGCGGTCAAGGCCTTCTGCGTGGTGCTGGTTGCCCGCAAGGCGCTTTACAACAACAATCCGCCGGTGCCGGGGGAAATTGACGACGACACGCCGCTCGACGGCCTCAGCACTGCCTCCAAAATCAGCCTGTTTATCACATTTCTGATGACGGCGGCCTTTGCCGTTTCCCTGTTCGGATATATCCGCCTGTCGGAGTACGTTATCAACCGTTTTATCATTTCCGTCGTCGCCATCGGCGTTTTCTATATTATCGACAAACTGATCCGCGGCCTTTTTCACCGGATACTGCAATTCCGTTTCTGGCTTGCCACCTTCCGCCTCGGACACAAGACCCTGCGCAAGGCGGAATTCTGGTTCGGACTGCTGCTTTCGCCGGTGATGTGGGCGTTTGCCGTTCTCGTCCTGCTGGCCGTCTGGGGCGTTTCCGTCGATCTGCTGCTGGCACGGATAAAAGGCTTTCTCACCGGGTTTAACATCGGCGGCATTCACATTTCCATCACTTCTATCATTCTCGGGATCGTCTGCTTTTTTGTGCTGCTTTCCCTGTTCGGGCTGTTAAAAAACAGCTTTGTCCGCGGCAATTTAAGCAAAATAGACATGGACAACGGGGTACGCAATTCGCTCGTTTCCTCAATTAATTTTCTCGGGTTCATCGTTTCCGCCCTGATTGCCGTCGCGGTAATGGGCGGCAGCCTGAGCAGCATCACCATCATCGCCGGCGCGCTTTCGTTCGGGGTCGGCTTAGGTCTGCAGAACATGGTCGGCAACCTGGCCGCCGGCATGACCATTCTGTGGGAACGGCCGATCAAAATCGGCGACTGGGTGGTCATCGGCGGACAGGAAGGGCTGGTACGCAAAATCAACATGCGCTCGACCGAAATCGAAACCTGGGACAAATCGACCGTCATCGTGCCGAATTCCGCGATTTTGTCGCAAAGCCTGACCAATTACACCTACTCAGGACTGACCGGACGGGTGGTCATCAAAGTCGGCGTCGGCTATGACAGCGACATTGAACTGACCAAACGGACGCTTTTGGAAATTGCCGCTTCCAACCCTGACGTTCTGACCAGCCCCGAACCTTCGGTCGCTTTCAACAACCTCGGCGACAGCAGCCTCGAATTTCAGCTCAACTGCTTTACCGCCAACGTTTTCAAGCGCTCCGGCATCGCCAACGACTTAAGGGAAAAAATCATCAACCGTTTTCGGGAACTGAAAATCGACATTCCCTACCCCCAGCGCACCGTTTATCTGGAACGGCCGGCAGCCGGAACGAACGCCCCGAAAGACGCTTCTCCTTTTGCCGAACGCTCCTGAAAACAGTTTGTCCCGGGTATCCTTAAACAAACGCATGCTCTTGACTTTTTGTTAAAAATGCTTTGTATTAGGGGTAATTTCGGCAATTTTGGAAGGTGAAAATGAAAAATACCGTTAAAATAACATTCTGGATTATGCTGACCGCCGCCGTTGTTCTCGGCATCAACGCCGGGTGGGACAAATATCAGGAATTCCGGCAGGCCGAACTGGCCAGGGTGATGACCGTCAAAGACAAGAAGTTCGACCCCGGCCAATTGACGGAAATGGCGGCCGCGCTGGCGGCCAAACCTTACGTTCCGCCGGCAGACAATCTTCCGGACGAGCTTAAGAAACTTAACTACGACCAATACCGGGACATTCGTTTCAGCCGCGAAAACGGCCCCTGGTACGGCAAAAAACTGCCGTTTGAAATTCAGTTTTTCCACCTCGGCTCATTGTTTCTCACCTCGGTTCCGATCAACGAAATCGTCAACGGCCGCATTCATCCGCTCAAATATTCCCCCGCTTATTTCGACTACGGCAAAAACCGCCTGAACACCGACGAGCTGTCGGAACTGGGCTATGCCGGCTTCCGCCTGCACAACCCGCTGAACACGCGCAAATATTACGACGAACTGGTTTCCTTCCTCGGCGCCAGCTACTTCCGCGCACTCGGCAAACATCAGAAATACGGCCTTTCCGCCCGCGGGCTGGCGATCGACACCGCCGTCCAGACCGGGGAAGAATTTCCGATCTTCCGCGAATTCTGGCTGGTCCGGCCGAAAAGAAACGACAAGTCGGTTACCGTCTACGCCCTGCTGGACAGCCCGAGCGCGGCCGGCATCTATACCTTTGTCATCACTCCGGGCGAAAACACGGTGATGGACGTCGACGCCAAAATTTTCCCCCGCAAGGAAATCAACAAACTGGGCATTGCGCCGCTGACCTCCATGTACCTGTTCGGAGAAAACACCAAAAACAAATTTGACGACCACCGGCCGGAAGTGCACGACAGCGACGGTCTGCTGGTCTTAAACGGCAACGGCGAATGGCTGTGGCGCCCGCTTGACAACTCCAAGTATCTGCGCATCAGCGCTTTCGTCGATGAAAATCCGAAAGGCTTCGGACTGCTGCAACGAGACCGCGATCCGGCTCATTATCTGGATTTTGAAGCCAATTACGAACAACGGCCGAGCGCCTGGGTGGAACCGGTCGGCGACTGGGGCAAAGGCTGGATCGAACTGGTGGAAATTCCTTCCCAGCAGGAAATTCACGACAACGTCGTCGCCTACTGGGTACCCAAGGAAAAAGCCGTGCCGCAGAAAGAGCTGCATTATCGGTACCGGTTGTACTGGTTTACCAAACTGCCGGTCAAAAAAGTTCCCGGCGACATTACCGCCACCTATACCGGAATCGGCGGCGTATCCGGCATGCTGGAAGACCACAAACGCAAATTCGTGATTGATTTCGACATTCTCAACATGCAAAAAGAAGTGGAAAAAGGCATTGCCACGCTGGAAGTTTCCGCCAGCGAAGGGGAAATTACCGGCAAGCACCTGATGTACAACCCGGTAACCAAAGGCCTGACCGCATACATCGACTTCAAACCGAACGGCAAGACCTCGGAACTGCGGGCTTCGGTAGTCAAAAAAGGCAAAAACATTTCCGAAATCTGGAGTTACCAATGGTTGCCATAAAAATACAGAGCAAAGAAGACATTATCGGCGCATACCTTTGCAGCCTGGGTTTTGCCGGGCGGGAACTGCCGTCAATCGTCAAGACCGTGGCCGGACAACTTGACTTTCAATCGGCCGACGGCGACGAGCTGGTCGGCAAAATCGACGGCATTCTGCTTGAAATGGCGCGCAAAACCTTTCCCGAAAGCGGACTTGCCGACGAACAGCTGCTGGCGCAGTTCAAACTTTGCTTTCTGCTCTGCGGCGGCGCCGAACAATGTACCGTCCAGGGCATCAGGCAGCTGAATTTGCCCGCCGGTCTGACCAAAGCCATGCGCGAACGCTTCATCGTCAATGCGCCGGCTTGTCATTACACGGAAATGAAACCGCAGAAAATAGAGAGCTTCCGCTCCCGCAAAAGGAAGAAAAAATGACTTCTCAGCTTGTTCCCATCAGCCCGCGGCAAATCCGCCGGCGGCGTCTTAAAGTTTTCGGCCTGATGTTTGTCAGCACCCTGTTCGCCACTTTGAAATGGATTACGGTCATCCCGAGTGACAGTTCGCTTTTTACCCGTTTTCTGATGATCGGCCTGTTTATCCTCACCTTTGCCTGGATCGCCCTTTTCTTCTGGTCCAGCATTTTCGGCTTTTTCGAACTGCTTCGCAAAAAGAAGGTGCCGGGCATTGCCTGGCCGGAGGAAAAAACGCCGCTGTCAACCCGCACTGCCATTCTGATGCCGGTCTACAACGAATCGCCGGTCAGCGTTTTTGCCAATCTGCTGGCGATGGCACGGGATCTGGAAAAAACCGGACAGGCCGCCGCCTATGACATTTTTGTCTTAAGCGACACCACCAACCCCAAAGTGTGGGTGGAAGAAGAAAGCGTCTGGCTCGAAGCCAAAAAACTGATGCCTGCCTCAATCGGCCTTTATTACCGCCGGCGGCCGGTCAACACCGCCCGCAAAAGCGGCAACATCGAAGATTTCTGCAACAAATGGGGCGCGCTTTACGATTTTATGATCGTGCTCGATGCCGACAGCCTGCTGGCGGGAACGACCATGGTCAGAATGTCGCAGCTGATGGAAGCCAACCCCGGCGCCGGCATCATCCAGGCGCCGCCGATGTGCATCAACCGTCATTCCCTTTTCGCGCGCATTCAACAGTTTGCCGGCAAGGTATACGGCCCGATCGTTTCCGCCGGGCTGGCCTATTGGCAGGTGGGCGACAGCAACTACTGGGGACATAACGCCGTTATCCGCGTGAAAGCCTTTATGGAATGCTGCAAACTGCCGGTTTTAAAAGGGCGCGCACCGTTCGGCGGGCATATTCTCAGCCACGACTTCGTCGAAGCGGCGCTCATCCGCCGCGGCGGATGGTCGGCCTGGCTGCTGCCGGAATTAAAAGGAAGCTTTGAAGAATGTCCGCCGTCGATGATCGACTTCGCCGTGCGTGACCGCCGCTGGTGCCAGGGCAACATGCAGCATATGAAAGTGCTCGTTTCCAAAGGCCTGCACCCGGTCAGCCGCGTGCATTTCATCATCGGCATCATGTCCTATCTGTCTTCCCCGCTGTGGCTTTCCTTTCTTCTGGTCGGCCTGGCAACAGCGCTCGGACGCAACATTTTTCAGCCGGAATATTTCCCGACTTATTACACGCTGTTCCCGACCTGGCCGATTTTTGACAAATTCGGTACCATCAGTCTGTTCGTCCTTTCCATGTTCATGCTTGTTTTTCCCAAATTCCTGGGGTTAATCGTCTATCTGACGCAAAACAAATTCAAGGACATCGGCGGCTTTTTCGGGGCGGTCAAGAGCGTGCTGGCGGAAATTGTCTTCAGCGCGCTGTCGGCACCGATCATGATGATGTTCCAAAGCAAATTCGTATTTGACATTTTCGCCGGCATCGACGCCGGCTGGAATACCCAGAACCGGGACGAAACCGGCACTTCTTTCCGGGAAGCCTGGGCACGCCACCGCTGGCACACGATCCTCGGCGCCGCTACCACCGTCATTGTCTGGAAATATGCCCACAGCCTATTCTGGTGGATGCTGCCGATCACCGTCGGACTGATGCTTTCAATCCCGATCTCGATGATTTCTTCCCGCGAAAAAACCGGCATAGCGGCCAGAAAACACAAATATTTCATTATTCCGGAAGAAATCCGGGTGCCGGAAATCTTAACCGAAGCGCTCGATTTCAAAAAACGGCTGTCACACCGGAACGGACAAAAGTTCGGAGTAGAAAACATAGTCGACGACAGCGTACTCAACGCTTTGCACATTTTGATGCTGCCGGTTAACGGCCCGGCACCGGAATTTGGCACCAAGGCGCTGGAAATGGCCAAGATCAAACTGGAAAACTACATCAATCACGGGCTGGAAATGGACCTGAGCCGGGAAGAGGAAATTGCCCTGCTCTACAGTCCCGACGTTTTGAAAAAAGCCAACCTGATGAAACAACTGGAAAACTGCAATGAACTTTAAAACGAAAACGGCCGCGGCAGGAATTTTGGCCGTGCTGACGGTTGCCGCCGCGGCGTTTGTCATTCTGCCCCGTCATAAAAAACTGCCGGCGCCGGCGGCCGTTCAGGCGGATAAGGTACTGGTCAAAAAAGCCGAAAGAAAACTGTATTTGCAAAAAGACGGACAGAACCTGAAAGAATACCGCATCGCCCTCGGCTTTGCGCCGGTCGGCGACAAGCTGCGGGAGGGCGACGGCAAAACGCCGGAAGGCATATACCGCATTTCCGGCCGCAATCCGAACAGCCGTTTTTACCTGTCGCTCCGGGTTTCCTACCCCAGTGCGGAAGACCGGCGGGAGGCGGCGGAAAAAGGCTTTTCCCCGGGCGGCGACATTATGATTCACGGACTGCCGAACAAAGCCCCGTTTTTGGGCAGTGCCCATCTTCTGCGCGACTGGACGGCCGGCTGCATCGCCGTTACCAACGAGGAAATCGAAGAGATATGGTCAATGGTTGCCGACGGCACGACAATTGAGATCCTGCCTTAACTGCCTGATTTCATCATTTTTTTGAACTAAAAGCTATTGACAAGCACGGTACCAGCCTGTAGCATAGGCAAATGTTAAAATAAAATGAGGTTCCAAAATTAATCAATCATGAGTCCCGTATACGTATACGTTTTTAATCTGGCCCTGGTTTTGCTGCTGGTGTTTGCCAATGCTTTTTTTGTTGTTTCAGAATTCGCCATCGTCAAGATCCGCCGCACAAAACTGGAAGAACTGACCCACTTCGGCAACAAACGGGCAAAAATCGCACTTAAAATCACCGAAAATCTCAATACCTATTTAAGCGCCATCCAGCTCGGCATCACGCTGGCCTCGCTCGGCCTCGGCTGGATCGGAGAACCGGCGGTTTCACATCTGCTGGAAGACCTGTTCGGACATTATTTTGCCGACAACAAGGTGCTGCTGCATTCGGTCAGCTTCGGCGTCGCTTTCGGTTTCATTACCCTTTTGCACGTGGTGCTCGGCGAACTGGTGCCGAAGTCGCTGGCTATTCAGAACACCGAAACCTATGCGCTTGTCATTGCCAAACCGCTTTATGTCTTCAAACATATTTTTTCGCCGTTCATCTGGGTTTTTGACAAGGTAACGGCCGGCATTCTGCACCTGATGGGCGTTCAGCAGTCAAACGAAAACGATGACGCCCATTCGGAAGAGGAAATCAAACTGATTATCGACGCCTCCAAAAAAGGCGGCGTCATTGACGATACCGAAGGCGAAATCATTCAAAACGCGATCGACTTTTCGGAAATTTACGCGCACGAAATCATGATTCCCCGGCAGGACATGAAATGCCTGTACCAGAACTATACCTTTACGGAAGCGATGGATTTTATCAAAAAGCACAATCACACCCGTTTTCCGCTTTGCAACAAGGACAAAGACCACATCATCGGCATGCTGCATATCCGCGATCTGCTGGAATATGAAGGTGACGAAAACGACAAGGATATTCTGACCAAGCTTGCGCGCAAGATATTGTTCGTGCCGGAAAACAAGTCGATTTCCGAAATTTTGCATCAGATGATGCTGCGTCACGTGCATCTGGCCATCGTGGTCGACGAATACGGCGGCACTGCCGGACTGCTTTCAATGGAAGACATTCTGGAAGAACTGGTCGGCGACATTATGGACGAGCACGACGACATTACCGACGAGCCGATCAAAAAAATTGACGACAAAGTCTGCGAATTTGACGGCGTGGTGCTGGTCGAAGACGCTTTCGACAGCATGGGGCTGCCGGAATGCGAACACGAGGAAAGCACCATGGGCGGTTATGTTTTCGGCCTGCTCGGACGGCTGCCGAAAGTGGGCGACAAAGTGGAAGACGTCTATTGCGAATATGAGGTGATCGGGATCGACAACATGCGCATCACCCGCATCAAGGCCAGAATCAAACCGGCGCCGGAGCAGAGCGATGAAATTTAAAACTTCGGCCATCGTCTTTGCGTTGTGCGCGGCGGCTTCGGCAGCACAGGCAGGCTGTATGGATCTGCCGCAGCAAAAGGCGCGACGGGCATTGCAGATTCTGAAAAACCAGATTATGGTCGCCGAATACTGCGAAAAATGCCTGAGTCCGTTCCACCGGCTGATCGGTGTGCGCTCAACCGGTATCGTCTGCGACGAAAAAGACCTTTGCCGCGTTCTTATCAACGGCGAGGAAGTCGACGTATCGCACCTGTTTGCCGAAAACGCCGACGGCCGCGAGGAAAACATCGGTTATGCCGTCGGCTGCCCGGACGCATTGCTTTACAACCCGCGCTATCTGAACTTTGAAAGATAAAAGCCGTTGCCATTTGCCGGAAATGATTATATAAAAAGAACAGATACAATCATTAACGAAAGCAAAATAATGGAAAAAATCATCAATTACATTTCCCGCGGACAGGGACTCGGCATTAAGTTCCTGCTGCTGTTTTCACTGATCGTCGCCGTTTTCTATGCCGTCGGCACCAAGTTTGCCGGCGATCAGTTTTTTGTTCCCGCCGCACAAAAGGCGGCAGACGCTTTTCTGCCGATCAGAATTGAAAACGGCATTGTAACCGAGCCGGAAAATACGGTCAAGAACTACACCTTCGTTCTCGGCGAAGGAAAAGTTCCGGATGCGGAAAGTTTCAACTTAACCATGGATACCACCATAGATTCTCTGGATACGTCCGGTTTAAAAGAAGGGCTGTACCTGACCAAACGGGCACTTTATGTCGTCCAACACACTCAGACCAGAGTTTACGAACTGGAAGATTCTTCTTATTTTCCGCAAGGCGACTATACCGACACGTTTCATTCCGTTGTCAACTGGGCCGTCGTTTTTGTCGGTTTGTTCGGATTTGTTGCATTTTTTATCCTCTACTTCATCGTCGTCATCTTTTACGCTACCTGTTCGTACATTGTTTCCGCCATTTTCAGGAAACAATACGACTTTGATCTGAGGATGCGGCTGAGCACGCTGGCGTTTATTGCCACCAACGTCGTCTTTACGGTTTTGGGCTGGTTCGGCTTTTCCAGCAATTTGATCTTCCTGCTCGCGGTGCTGGCGCTGCAGGCGCTGGTGATCAAAGAACTGCCGGGCAAGCAAGCACAGGCGGCACAATAGGTTTTGGGCGCCAATCAAAGAAAAATCCCCGCTGTCGGCGGGGATTTTTACGTTTCGGAAAAGACAGGCAAAGCACGCCCGGCAGAACGGTGCGGGACAAAAGACGGACACGGACGGCCGTCGGCGGCAAAAGACTTATGTTTCGGCACAGACCTCACCGGCGGAAAAGCAACGACGGTTTCCGCACC
>OGQJ01000943.1_pt1 | contig 28449 bp, 30 predicted proteins | sample 1553161 | NCBI WGS metagenome assembly OGQJ01 (sample SAMEA2579923, study PRJEB22360) | human gut metagenome | biome: human gut; feature: human-associated habitat; material: faeces | place: Denmark | collected 2008/2010 | reverse complement strand
GGAATTTAGTTAGCAAACCTGAGTAGTGCAGTGCCTCAGGCACCGCTATCGCCTCGAAAACAAATATTTTTTCTTATTTGTTTTACCTGTTAGGATTTTCGTTTACCCGGGTTGTGTCCTGTTTTATTATAACAAATTATCTATACCTTATCAAGCTGTTAAATGCGGTTTGTTTTTGGCTTTTTTGTTTGTCATATAAATATTAATAACAGGCAGAAGCACACCCAGAGCAAGTGCTGAATATGCCAAACCTGCAATATGAGCAGTGTTAAGCTTCCAGATGTTTTTTCTGGCAAAATCCTTCCCTTTTGCCGCAATTTCAGCATGAGTTTTGAGGGTAATATCGTTTAGCCAGTGCTTAATGCCTTTTCCTTCTTTATTAATATTAAAAAGATTTTCCTGTTTTTTATCCAGAAGATTTGCTGTACCTTTAGCAGCAAACCCGCCGAGGACAAGCCAATTTAAAAATCCGAAGTAATCCCTTGTAACGGATTCTCTCAGCTCTGTATTGCTGTCTGCAGCAAGAAACCTTCCAACAATTGTTGAAGCGTATACAGTCTTAATAGCGTTTCCGCTTGAAACAGGTCCGGTAAACTGGAGCTTGCGGATGAAATCTTTAGGACTTTTTACCCTCATAACACCAATAGTCATAGCTACCATACCGGCAGATGCGAGAATTTTTTTTAATAAAAGCCCTTTTTTATCCTGGTTTTGTATCGGCTTTTTACGCTCCTGGTAATCGACATCGCCGACAAAACCTTTTTTACCTGTACGTTTTTCGGTTAATTTCCTGTTTATATATTGATTAGTAAGCCCAAGTATTGAAGCAAGAGAAAGCGCCCCGAAAATTTTGATTTTATTAACCCGCTTAATTTTTGCAATTGCAGCATCAATATTAATACTTTTATTTGTGAACACATCTTTTCCCATATCATATGTATCTCGTAAAATATGGGAAAGAGCTGAGTTCAATTTGTTCCCGCCTATATTAACATCAACACTCCTGTTAGCGCCAAGGGCATTAGTAATCCTTGCCTCCATAATTTTAAATATATATTTTTTATCACCGGCATCAAGATTTTTATCTTTTATAACTGCCGCAAACGTTTTTATAATTCCATCTCTGCTTTTCAATGTTTCAGCTGTTTTAGCATAATTAGTATTATTCCACCAGAAATTTTTCCAGCTTTTTTCATCTGCCCATTCAACATTTTTCCAATCAATATCTTTAAATGCCACAACTTTTTTCCCATCTCTGGCAGACATATTATCCAGAATAAGCGCAATATAATCTTCTACTTTTCCTCCGCTGCTATCCCAGGCTTTTTTTAATAAACTTATTGAATCATCACTGAACCAGCTTTTATGATTTATTGCAACTTCAGGCTGAAGCCTCTTTGCTGTTACTGCAGAAATTCCGGCGGCAATCAGACCGGCAGAAAGGCAATTAATAAATGTACCGCTGATTTCCCGGAAAAAAGTTTCAAAACCAGCATCTTTATTTCGTTTTTTCGTATCAATATAAGTTCTTGGCGCTACCATTGCCCCCAAATCTATCAAAACAGCATTTGCCATTTCATTTGTATCAAGAAGTCTGAGCGTACCTGTGAGAGCTCCGTCCAGAGGACCTTTAAATGCCGGTGTATACTTTCTTTTTTGTTGTTCTCTATGGTAATTTGTAACTGCTAAGTTCATTTATTTTCCTTAAAATTATTATCTGCACACTAAAAAGTCCCTCCAAAACGAAGGGACTTTAAAAATCTTTTTTAAATTCTGCTGTAAATCAAAATTTATACGCCAAAATTCATGCAAGTCCCTTTTCGGTGCCCGCAGGAGGAGGATGAATTTGATGATTTTACAGCAAATATTTTTATCATATAAATAATATAAATCTAAGAGTATAATTTTGTCAATAGTTGTATATGGTACAATTTTATTTTTATAAGCACTTGAAAAAATTTTTTCTTTATACAAAATTGTATATGTAAATATAAGGACTATAAATATATGCGTTTACCCAAAATCAATTATGCAAATCCGTATCGTATGAAACGGAATATGATTATTGCCAGAAAAATTCCACAGCGTGCAGTAAAAGTACTAGCATCGGAACTTACTTTTTCAAAAGAAATTGCGCTAAAAAAACTCCTGCCAGGGGTAATGATTGTAGCAGAAGCTTTAACCCAAAGCCCGCATACTGCAGAGATTGCAGCAAGAATTAATTCTGCTTCGATAAATAAATCAGGAGTAATACTTGGAAACGGCTTAAAAAGATATAAACTAAACGGGTCGCCCGAACCTTTACCTTTCAGCAGCGCAAATATAAAACCGCGAAATAAATTCACCAGAAACTCTCCAAGTCTAACGGCAAAATATGACGGAAGTCCTGAAGAACTTGATTATTTAATATCAAAACTTCTTGAGAAGAAAAAAGGTGACAAAACGAAGAACCCGCTTTTCGGCAAAGGAAAAAGCTTTATAAATAGTGCAGAACGGCATGGGGTAAATCCTAGTGTTCTGGTAGCAATTTCAATGCTGGAATCCGGACGCGGAACATCATATGCAGCAAGAAAACGCAACAACATCGGAGGGCTTGTAGGAAAAAAGGGCACATTAAAATTTCAAAATGTTGATGACTGCATTGAAGCCATGGCAAAGATTATCCAGAAGCACACAAAGAATAATATTCAGACAATAGAAGAGCTGGGACTTTCAGGCAAATACTGCGATAAGTCTGTCGGTGATAAATGGGCTGATAATGTTGTTTATTACATAAATAAATTATAATATTTCATCAACAATTTTACTCATTGCTTTTGCAGTTTCAGACGCAGGGAAAGCTTCTACAAATGGAGTTCCGTTATCATCAGCATTCACAACAGAAACTTCCAGCGGGATTTTGCCAAGATATTTTACATTCATTTCCTCTGCCATCTGCCTGCCTCCGCCTGACTTGAATATTTCTACAGTCTTGCCGCAATCCGGGCAAACAAATCCGCTCATATTTTCAATCACGCCGAGAATCTTAAGATTTAATTTTTTGCAGAAATTAATAGACTTTCTCACATCCACAGTAGCGAGTTTTTGCGGTGTGGTAACAACAACAGCCTTTACATCTTCACCAAGTGCCTGAATTACAGACAAAGGTTCATCACCTGTTCCGGGCGGACAATCAACGATAAAATAATCAATTTCACCCCACATAACATCAGAAAGCATTTGATTTATAAAGTTAACTTTCATTGCACCGCGCCAGATAATAGGAGCATTAAGATCTTCAATCATAAATCCTACTGAAATAACTTTTAAGTTATCATTATAGTTCACCGGATAAATATATTTTCCATCAGATGTCGGCTGCCCCAGTTCAAGCCCAAGTAATGTCGGAACGCTGGGTCCATGAACATCAACGTCAAGCAGTCCTACTTTATAACCCTTTTTAGCAAGTTCTGCCGCCAGATTTACAGCAACAGTACTTTTGCCGACTCCGCCTTTACCTGAAAGAACAACTATCTTATTTTTAATTTTATTTATATTCTCTTTTTTTATTTCATTCGGATTTTCCATAACATTCTCCCTCACTGAACAATCATAACGCTGACAAAAAAATTTGTCATTATATATGCCGGCTGTTTTTAATAAAATCTTTCAGAAGCTCTACAAACCTTGAAGCAGCTAGAGTAAGATATTTTTCTTTACTGTAAACAACTGCTATTTCTCTTTCCGGAAAGTAATCCTTAATCATAAAACATTTTACTTCATTACTTTTCATATAATGCTTTACAAAAAGTTCAGGAATAAAAGATGCACCAAGTCCTGTCGTTATCATAGCGAAAGCCGTTTCAATATTATGGCATTCAAGAGTTGTTTGAGGCTCAAAACCGCACTGCATACAGAGATTTCTGGCAATTTTCCCTATCTGTTGTCTTTTTGTTAAGAGAATAAAAGGCTTGTCTTTTAATGAAGAAAGAGAAATAACCGGATATTCATCACCCTGTTCAAATTCAATATTCCATTCTGCGGGAACAGCGGCAAGAATTTTTTCTTTTGCAACCGGAAAACTTGCATACGTATATGTGTCAGGGTTTGGAATATCTATCAGCAAATCAATTTTTTCATCATCCATTAATGACTGTAATATATTGGAAGGATGTTCTTCAAGAACAATTTTGCAATTCGGAAATTCTTCCTTAAACTTCATTATTACAGGAGGAAGAATATATGTAGAACGGTAAGGCGACATTCCTACAACAAGCTTCACTTCTTTCTGCTGTGAAACATCTGCTATTCTTTGTTTTATCTGAGTTCCGGATGAGAGAACTTTCTTTGCCCAGTCAATAAAAATTTCTCCGGCATATGTAAGCTTTAAAGGTTTACGCGAAAATATCAAAACCCCAAGCTCTTTCTCCAAAAGCTGTATGCTCTGGCTCAAAGACGGCTGGGAGATGTACAACTTCTGTGCGGCTCTGGAAAAACTCATCTCATCAGCTACAGTTACAACATATTTTAACTGATTTGTGTTCATATAAATATTATATAAAAAACTTATTAAAAAACAATATTATCATAAGATAAAACTTATAAGAATTATAAATTATTCGTATTTTACATTTGATAAATCAGGTTTATAATAAAAATGGAGATTAAATGTAGCAAATACACTTATTAAAAAAGATGAACCAAAAATTTACCCGAATGTACAAAAATCTATGCAGCAAACTTGGCGAAAATAATGACGCCCTGTACGGCGTGCTTACAATTGCTGCTTCAAAAGGCATACTGCGTCCGACATTTACTATGATGGACAAAAAGCAGGAGAAAAAATCAAGACAGTACACAGCCTTTAGAGAAGCCTTAACAGGTATAGTAGCGTTCGGAGCTTATATTGTTACGCACAAGGGTGTAGAAAAACTCGTAAAACCGTTTTGCAAAAAAGCGAAAATTACAGGGAAAGAAGAGGATGTCAAAAAAACCCTCTCGCTTATAACAGTAAGCCTGACTGCATTATTTGTAATACCTTTTATATGCAACAAAATTACAAAACCCCTGATGGATATTGTTACCGGCAGTTCAAAACAAAACAAGCCCAACCCTGTTAAAGACGAAATCCAGCCGAACTTTGGCGGAACAAAAAGGATTTACAAAAACAACTACACTCCATTGACACGTCCTATTTTTGTAAATTCAGGAATGAGGATTGGAGGCTGATATGATAGATAAAGTAGCAAACATCCTTACAAATCCGTCATTTGTAAACCTCGCGCAGAATACTAAAGCCTGTGTAACTATAGAATCCGTTTTTAAAGCAACCGGACGGCCTGCATTTATCATGATGGACACAAACGTAGACAAAGACACAAGAAAGTATGCAGCGACTAAGGAAGGGCTTTATCAGCTTTTGTGCCTTGGTATTTATCTTACAATGATTCCTCTTGTATTCAAAAAATACGGTTTTAAAATTTCACAAAAAATTCTAAAAAAAGAAAAGTGCATTCCGGACTTCAAAAATGCCGATGAATATCTGAATTACCTCAAGCTAGCATCTATGCCTAAAAAGGAAAGAGCAGGACATAAGCTTATGAAAACAATTTCAGAAACATTAAAAGAAACGCCGGATGCAAAAACAACATTGAAGGAAAATCTCTTAACCCTGGAACATCCAAACAAATACAAAGAAGCTAAAGGGGCTGTTGAGCTGAGTTATCTTGCCGGGACGGTTATCGGGCTGGCTCTCATAGCATCGGAAATAAGCAACCTGATACTTCATCCTATTATGCGCGGGCTTGGTTTTGAGAAGAAAAATCCCGGCAGCAAGCATTTAGATAAAAAAATGTAAAGGAGTTATTTATGAGTATATTTGAAGCAGGAATGATGGTATGTTTCGGCATAAGCTGGCCTGTTGCAGCTTACAAAACATATAAGGCAAAATGTGTTCATGGGAAAAGCATTTACTTTTCACTGTTAATCTTACTCGGATATGTATGCGGAATTCTGCATAAAATTTTCTACAGTATGGACTATGTGTTTATACTATATATTTTGAACACAATATTTCTTCTTCTGGATATGTACTTATGGTTTAAGTACAGAAACAACAATCCTGATCCGGATATTTCACCTATCTCTAAACTCCAGCGTATACCTCTGAAAAAAGAAGATGAAATAAACGAGGAAATTCGTTTTTAGAAAAAACTTCCTACCACCTGTTATAATGTACTCTGGACATATCGCTTCTGTCCACAAAACGATTTTCGTCAGGGCTGTATCCGAGTGCTATAACAGAAAACGGAATTCTGTCCTCAGGCAGATTGAAATATTTTCTCACGCTGTTTACTCTGTCTTCATCAGGATAAAATCCCATCCAGCATCCGCCAAGCTCTTCTGCTGCTATTTGAAGCAGAATGTTCTCTGTGCAGGCACCCAAATCCTGAGGAAGATATTTCTCCATATCTTTGTTTTCCTGATGACCAATAACAATAATAGTTACAGGAGCCTTAGCAACCATACCCGCCCAAGGGCTCATTTTTGAAACAGCATCACGTTTTTCCTGCTCTGTTATAACAAGAAACTCCCATGGCTGAAGATTATGTGCAGAAGGTGCCTGCATACCGGCTTTTAAAATTCTCTCAACTTTTTCAGGCTCTACAGGTCTGGTTTCAAATCTTCTTATTGAACGTCTTTTAAAAATAATATTATCCATATTAAACTCCTCTTTTTAATATTGTAATTATACCACAATTCATAAAAAATATTTGCATGAACAAAATTCTTAAATTCTTACCCCGAAATATTGCAAAAGAAAATATCGTTAATCCCGCAAGGCTCTATAATACAAATCATCTTAAAAAAACTTCCGGTAAAACAATCTATCTTATCACAAGAGCTTTCAGGGCAGAAGATAACTTTGCATTTAATTACTGTTTTAATAAAGACAAAAATTTTGAAATTATTTTTTTCACCCCGCAGTTTGAATTAAAACAAAAACAAATTTTTTTTGAAACCCAAATGGAATTTGTAAAAAAGACCGTAGAAAATTTGAACATAAATTACCATATTTTAACAAAATCAAATGAACTTTTTGAGTTTCTAAACAACGAAAAAACAGGACATTTAATCAAAGATTTTAACCCTCTTGAGGACATAAAGCTTCCTGAAAATAAATTTCAGATAACAGAAATTGACAATCATAATATTTGCCCTGTAAGATTTATTTCTGATAAACAGGAATATAATGCAGCAACTTTACGACGAAAAATCTATAATAATATTGCAGAGTTTATAACAGAATATCCTCCGCTTAACCATTTTGAAAATGAAGCTGAAAGAACTTTGAAAAATTTTATAGAAGAACATTTGCCGCAATATGCAGAATTTAAAAACAATCCCGTACATGATGTAACTTCCGGTCTGTCAAAATATCTTAACTGGGGATTTATCTCAGGACAGAGAGTTTTTCTGGAAGTATTAAAATCTGCGGCACCAGACATCAACAAAGAAGTATTTTTTGAAGAACTGGTAATCAGACAGTCGCTGTCTGACAACTTTTGCTTGTACTGCAAAAATTTTAAGTCATTTGATTGTATACCAAACTGGGCAAAAGAAACACTTAAAACCCACTCTAAAGACATCAGGACACATATTTACACTGCTGAAGAATTAGAAGAAGCTGAAACCTGCGATGAATTATGGAACGCTTCGCAAAACCAGTTAAAAGCAGAAGGAAAAATTCATGGTTACATGCGCATGTACTGGGCAAAAAAAATCTTTGAATGGACACCATCTCCCCAAAAAGCGCTTGAATATGCAATTTATCTGAATGACAAATATGCCTTTGATGCACCTTCTTCCAACGGCTATACCGGCATATTATGGTCAATCGGCGGTTTGCATGACAGACCTTTTGCCGATTATCCGGTTACCGGCAAGATTCGCAGAATGACATGCAACGGTGCAAAATCCAAGTTTGATATTAATAAATATATTGAACGATATATTTAGGCAAAATGCTTATCAAGCATCTTTCTAACAGCATTATCAATAGGCTTTACTCCAACAAGAAGAGCCCCGATGCTTGCTGCTGACATTGCAACGTTCTTATATCCGCTTGCATTATTCTTTTTGAACCGACCAATCAAATGATCAACCCCAGGAAGCTGTGCAATTTTAGATTTGACAGAATTTTTAAATGCTGCCGGAACCTTATCAATAGCCTTAGAAGTAAGTGCTCTTGTTGACTTTAACATTAAAAACGGCATTAAAAAGCTGGCAATTCCTTGAAAAGCCAGTTCTTTTCCAAGATTTTTTCTTTTGTTGCCGCTGTTTACAGCCAACAAAGTATACGATATAGCCGGAATCCAGGACAATCGTGCTAATGTATTACCAATAACAGGTCTTACAGATTCGCCGACATCGTTACTATAAACAAGCATTTTTAATGGATATTGATGCCATATGTTTGCAGTTTCTTTAGCAATAGGTTTTTCTATGCTGCTGTATAATTTTTGGTAATTAACTCTAGGCATTCTAGCCGTAAAGTTTTCTATATTATCGTTTCGTCTTTTTCCAATCCCTGAATACAAGTCATGGTATATTATACGAGAGTTATTATTTTCTATATTAATCATTTCCATCACCTACACTTCCCAAAATAAACATATATTTTAAAAAGTGTAAACAATACATTTAATAATTAGTACTAACTCATTTAACCACTAAATTAAAACTTGTCAATAGCCGTTTTTAACAATTCTTAATATACCTACAAACCCTTTTGTACCAAAGCTTTTCGGGATTTATATTCAATAAGGCATTTAGCCAGCTGGTCCGGGCAGCTGGTCGGCTTATCGCCGCATTGGATACCCTGAAAGCGTTCTATTATATGGTCAATTTCCATATTTTTTACTAAATTTGCAATTCCAAGCAGGTTTCCGGGACATCCTCCCAAAAATTGTACTTCACAAATCTTATTATCTTCTATTACAATCTGCATTACTTTGCAGCATGTACCTTGTGTATGGTATTGAATTACTTCTTTCATAAAATATCTCCCTGATTTCAATGTTATCATGAACTATTTGAGTGTAAAATAAAATCATGGAACACAGAAACCTTATAAAATTAAATCTGGCAAGGAACTGCCTTAGATATATTATCAGGTGTTTCGGGATAAAAGAAATCCATATGCCTTACTACATCTGTCCGGCAGTCTGGCAGGCAGCAAGAAAAGAAAACTGCGCCATAAAGTTTTATCACATAGACAACAACTTTTTGCCGGCAAGAGAGTTTGCAGAAAATGACTATATACTTTATCCAAACTATTTCGGTATCAGTTCAAAGAACGTACATAAATTAATGCGCCTGTATAAAAATTTAATAGTAGATAATGCACACAACTATTTCATGCCGGATTGCGGACTTGCCTCATTTAATTCGCTGAGAAAATTTTTCAATGTTAAAGACGGAGCTTTTCTTTACATCTCACAGCTTTCAAGTGAAAACTTCCCTCAGGATGAATACTATTATGCAACATGCCGGGATAAAACATTCAAAGAGTTTTGTAAAAACGAGCTGCGTCTTGAACATGAACCTGTAAAACTTATATCCCGATGCAGTGAACAATTATTTGAAGAAATTGACAAAGAACAGGAAAAGCAAAGACGGCTGGAAATATTTAAGCAACTGCACACAGCGCTTCACAGCACAAATAAACTTGATATAAAGCTTGCAAAAGAAGACGTTCCGTTTGTTTATCCATATTTAACATATGATGAAACCTTTGCCGCAAAACTAGAAAACAATGGCATAAGTATTCTAAGATACTGGGAAGCACTGCCTGAATACTTCCCGGAATATGATTTTTACAAATACCTTGTACCAGTACCGCTTGACCTTAACGTACTGAATTCCAAAAATATCTTTTAATTTTATCAAACAAGCAGACTTTCTTAGGGTCAAACCTGTCCACCGTAGTAAATTCAAAGCTTTCAGGCTGTGTCGTTCTGGAATATTTTACATCAGAAGGACCAAAAAGCATTACATAAGATACTTTGTAACCGTCAGGAACTCTCATTTGCTCTGCCAATTCCGGAAAAAGCTGCATGCACACCTGTGCAAACCCGCACCAGCATGTTCCAACGCCTAAGCTCTGCGCATAAAGCTCAAAATAACTAAGTGCAATAACGGGATCGACATTCACACAAGGCGCGTTAAGCGGAGTAGAAACAACAACCATATTAGGTGCACCTCTGAAAATTACATCCTCACCGTTAACAAGCGCGTCCTTGTAGCGCGAAAACTTTCCTGCAAGTTTATCTACAGGTGCCGTTGTCAAAATCTTTACAAGCTTTTCATTAACATGTTTTCTTATTTTATCCATAACACCGGCATCTTCCACAAATGCAAAGTGCATTTTATGAAAATTACAGCCGGTAGGTACCCAGTTAAGCATATTTTTTAATTTGTCCAGAGTTTCCTGCGGAAGATTTTCGGGTTTATAGCGGCGAATACTTCTTCTGGACTTTATAAGATTTAAAATTTCATCCGGATTATGCTCACTGATTTTGTCGGAATTTTCAGGATCTTTGTTCAATATAGAAACTGCACCCATAGGGCAGATTGCAAGACAGTGCTGACACTTTATACATCTGTCTTCTCCCCCCTGCGCAAATTTCGGAACATTATCATCCCCAAACTCAAGAGCGCCCGCAATACAATCTTCTATACATAAACCGCAATGAATACATTTTTCTTTATCAATTAACAAATTCTTTTCTGACATTTTAAAATTTCTCCTTGTAAAAATTTTACTTGAATATTATTATGTACTCAATACAGAAAATAAAGGAGAGATATATGGATTATTTAAACTTAAAACTATCAGGAATTGACAAGGATGGTAATGAGCAAGAATACACCCTTGCAGATTTTGCAGGAGAAAAAGTTATACTATACTTTTATCCGAAAGATAATACCTCAGGCTGCACACAGGAAGCATGCGACTTTAGAGATAATATGAACAGACTTACACCGCATGCAAAAGTAATCGGAGTAAGTCCTGACAGCATAAAGAGCCATAAAGGCTTTCAGGAAAAACAAGGGTTAAACTTTATTCTTATATCAGACCCTGAACATAAACTCTCGGAAGCTTTCGGAGCCTGGGGTGAAAAATCTATGTACGGCAGAAAATATATGGGCATAATCCGTTCAACTTTCATCCTTGATGAAAAAGGCTCTATCGTCAAAGAATGGCGCAAGGTAAAAGTAAAAGGGCATGTAGATGATGTGTTAAGTGAATTAATATAAAACTCTATAGTGCAAAAGATCCTGAAATTAATCATGCTGTTGTACTTAAAAATTATATAGAAAAACATTAAGGTTATTTTTGACATCTTTAAAGGTTATTTTTATAATAATCGTATGAAGAAACTGTTTTTGTTATTTTTATTAATCCTGTGTCCGGCTGTTTTTGCAGAAGAAGAAATATATCTGGATAAACAAATAACTCCGCAGAACATTTATTCAAAAATGAATAACAACCCTTATGCTTCACATTCAACTTCATTTTCCAGTGAAAAAAAATTCGGGAATTTTACAATCGGCACAAAATCAGACTACTCATTTTCTCCTGATAAATACTCGCAATCAGGTACATTATTTACAAAATATCAGAAAAATAAATTTTCATTTGATACATCATATAAAAATAAAGGTTTCACTTCATTAAACAAACCTATGAACGGAGTTTTTTCATTCACACCTGAATATAAATTGAACAGCCATCTGACATTACAAAATATATATTCAACCAGCTTTCTTGATAAAAACAGAAAAAACGAACTCATATTCAGTATAAAACCATTCAAAGACGACAGAATGAACTTTGACATAGGCGCCGGACAGATTTATTCAGATAATACCGCGCCTGTACGCTCCCGGCTAAATTTTTCGACAAAGTTTAAATTTTAAGGTATAATAAAGAAAAATTTATCGGGGGAAATAAAATGTTTTTCTATGCTGACTTACACATACATTCAAAATATTCACGCGCCACAAGCAAAGACTGTAACCTTGAGCAGCTCGCTATATGGGCTCAGAAAAAAGGGCTTGGCGTAATTTCTACAGGAGATTTCACACATCCTGCATGGTTTAATGAGATTAAAGAAAAGCTTGTTGAGGACGGAAACGGAGCATTCAGGCTTAAGCCCGAGATAGAAAAACAAATTTTTAAAACCTCTGCACCTGTAAGGTTTCTTTTATCTGTAGAAATATCGACAATATACAAGAAAGGTGATAAAACAAGAAAAGTTCACCATGTGGTCTTTGTTCCAGATATGAAAGCAGCAGGCAACTTCCGCGATAAACTCGGTGCAATAGGGAATATAAATTCCGACGGGCGTCCTATCCTGGGGCTTGATTCCAGAGATCTACTGGAAACGACACTGGAAGCAGGTGAAGGTTCCTATATTATTCCCGCTCACATCTGGACCCCATGGTTTTCCGTACTAGGTTCAAAATCCGGCTTTGATTCAATAGAAGAGTGTTACGGAGATTTATCAGACCATATATTTGCGGTTGAAACAGGGCTTTCCTCAGATCCTGAGATGAACTGGCGTGTTTCTAAACTTGACAAATTCAGACTTGTATCTAATTCAGATGCCCATTCACCGTCAAAACTGGCAAGAGAAGCTACCGTATTTGATACATCACCGGATTACTACAGTATTATGAACGCATTAAAGACCGGTAACGGTTATGTCGGAACAGTCGAATTTTTCCCTGAAGAGGGTAAATACCACGAAGACGGACATAGAAAATGTAATGTCTGCCTTAGTCCTGAGGAAACAAAAAAACTCAACGGAATCTGCCCTGTCTGCGGGAAACCTATGACAATAGGTGTTTTAAACAGAGTTTGCGAACTTGCCGACAGAAATTTCAATAACACCTATAAACCTGAAACAGCAGGTAAAGTTTTCAGCCTTGTGCCTCTTCCTGAAATAATTTCAGAAATAATGCAGGTAGGTCCGGCAAGTAAATCAGTCACAAATGAGTATGAAAGACTAATCCGTAAATACGGCTCTGAATTTTCTATTCTAAGAGAAGTGCCGGTTGAAGATATTTCAAAAGACTCACCGCTTCTCGGCGAAGGTATCTCAAGGCTGCGAGCCGGAAAAGTTATAAAACATGCGGGTTATGATGGAGAATACGGGGTTATAAGACTTTTTGAAGACAGCGAACTCGTAAAAAAAAATTTTATAAATCTTAAGCTTGATATAGATATTCCAAAAAGTCTGCCAAAGCCCGCAGCAGCAAAACTTCCGGAAGCATATTTTACCGCCCCGAAAACTGAAAACCAGCCTGCGTTTCAGGCAAACAAAAATGAATCTCAAAAAAAATCAGATCTTGATAAATTTCAGAAAGCCGCAGTAGAAAATACACATAACAGGCTTCTAATTATAGCAGGACCAGGTTCAGGAAAAACCACCGTCTTAACCAGACGTATTGCATATTTAATAAAAGAAACCGGAGTGCCTGCAGAAAAATTTCTTGCAATAACATTCACCCGTCGTGCAGCAGGCGAAATGCGAGAAAGACTTCACAAACTGCTTCCTGATAATGCTGAATACATAAATATCCATACATTCCACTCACTCTGTCTTTCTATATTGAAGGAAAACTATGAAAAAGCCGGTCTAAGTGAAGACTTTAAAGTAATCAGCGAGCAGGAAAAAACTCTTTATAAAGAAGAAGAAATAACAAAAGATATGCTTGTGTTTGATGATTTGATTACCCTTACCGTAAAACTTTTTGAGGATTACACTGAAATTGCACAAACATATCGGGAACGGTTTAAATACCTTTCAGTCGATGAATATCAGGATATTGACGAAAACCAGTATAAACTGATAAAGCATCTTGCACCGGATAACGGGAATATCTGCGCAATCGGCGACCCGAACCAGGCAATCTACGGCTTTAGAGGCGGCAGTTCCAAATTTTTCAATAATTTCCAACAAGACTACCCGGATGTTGAGATTATTAATCTTAAAAATAACTACCGTTCAACTGAAAGCATTGTTAATGCGTCAAATCAAATGATTGAAACTTATAATATTGTGTCAAAATATGACAGACCGCATGAAAAAATAACGATTCACACAGCACCTACTGATAAAGCTGAAGCTGAATTTATAGTAAGCACAATTGAAAATTTAATCGGCGGTCACAGCTTTTTTTCAATTGACAGCGACCGAACAAGCGGAGAAAAAACAGATTATTCTTTTTCAGATTTTGCAATCCTCTACCGCACATCATCACAGCTAAAGCCGCTTCTTGATGCGCTTAAAAGATCAGGTATGCCTTTTGTAAAACTTTCAGACGATCTCTTATGCGACCGAAAACCGGTATTAAATATGTTAAAAAGTCTTACAGATGACGAACCCGTCTTAACCCGGCTGGAAAAAGCTGAAAAAGACTACAAAGATGAGATTGAAGATTATATATTTAAATACCTGAAAGAACTCGCACAAAATATCGAAAACAGGAAAGATTTTATCCATGAAGTTTCTCTGGTAAAAGAATGCGATACATTAGATGAACGCGCAGACAGAATTTCACTAATGACACTTCATGCCTCCAAAGGTTTGGAATTTAATTGTGTATTTGTAGCAGGTCTGGAACAGGGAATAATACCTCTCTACAGGGCAGAAACACCAGAAGCTATAGAAGAGGAACGCAGACTTCTTTATGTTGGAATGACAAGGGCAAAACAACGGCTTTTCCTTTCACGCGCAATAAAAAGGCAGGTGTTCGGCGTTTCCAAAAATCTAGAAATATCTCCGTTTCTTGCAAAAATTGAAAGCGATCTGCTTGCATATTCAAAATTTGAAAGAGAACGCCAGGAAAAAGAAAATTCCAGCCAGTTAAGTTTATTTTAAAAATTAAGGCAAAAATTTATCTTGAGTAAACTTAAAAATGATATGATATAATTTTTCCAAAGGAGAATTTTATGCCGATAGATTTTCATGCAGGCTTCTGGATTAATAATCCTGACAAAATAATTCAGCCTAAACTCATAAACAGACCGATAATAACCTCTCAGCCTGCAAAAGATACTTTTGAAAAACAAGTTCAAATATCAACGCAAAATATCGATAAAGCTTACGACGGCATAAAAATCGAAAAAAAATCTTTCGGCAAAATAAAAAAAACAGGCGAAAACGCGATACTTTATACCATAACAAATAAAAACGGGGCAAGCGTAGACCTTTCGAGTTTCGGAGCTGGAATTATATCAATAAAAGTTCCTGATAAAAACGGGAAAATAACAGATGTAACACAGGGCTACACCTCAGTAACCCCTTACGAAGAAGCACCGATAGGTCATGCCGGCGGAACAATCGGACCTTGCGCAAATAAAATTGATAATGGAACATTTAAACTTAACGGAATAGAATACAAACTTGAATGCAATAAAGATAACGGCAAAACACATTCTCATGGCGGGTCAGACGGTTTTGACACCAAAAACTGGAAAGCGGAAGTCTTAAAAGACGGGGTTAAATTTAACTACACCAAAAAAGACATGGAAGGCGGCTATCCTGCTGAAGTAAAAGCATCCGTAACATACAAATTTGATAACGATAACCAGCTTCATATAATTTATCAGGCAGAAACAGACAACGACACAATCCTAAATCTTACAAACCATTCATATTTTAACCTTGATGGAGCTGAAAACACTCAGGAAGGTTCTGTGAAAAATCATCTTGTGAAGCTTCCCAACTCCACAAAATACACAGTAGTCAATGATATTGCGATACCTACAGGAGAAATTGCACCCGTTGAAAACACCCGGTTTGATTTCAGGGAATATAAGAAATTATCCGAAATGAACCCTTCCGGCTATGACCAGAACTACTGCCTGGATGGTTATGACGGTAAAAAAATGATTAAAGCGGCAGAAATAAAGTCTGAAAAAACAGGTATAAAAATGGAAGTTTCAACAAATCTTCCGGGCTTTCAGTTTTATACAGCAAACAACCTTGGAAAATCTTCTCAGCCTGCGGGCAAAGATGGTAAACGCTACGAAAAACACTCCTCTTTCTGCGTAGAACCTCAATTTTACCCAAACGCTATAAATACATTTGACGAAAAGCCGGTTTTGAAAAAAGGCGAAACTTACAACCGCGAAATAATTTACTCTTTCAAAGTAGAAAACTAAATTTAAATATTCCCCGCCTGCTGACTGGATATATATATAATACTAATTGTAAACTATAAAATAACCTCTGTTATAGTTTACATTAAATTACATATATAAAATATTTCTGTTGTTGACATAATCAAACGTTTGTTTTATAATATAACAAATGAAAAAGATAGAACAAGAAAATTCAAAAGAAAGAATATTGGCAACTGCAACAAAACTTTTTGGTCAAAAGGGATACAGTGCTGTAAGCATAAGAGAAATATGTAAAAAGGCAAATGTAAATATCTGCATGATTTCATATTATTGGGGAGGAAAGCAGGAATTATACAACGCAATTGTAGAAGAACTGGTTGCAATGCACACCAGATATGCAGAAACATTCATGGACTTTAGCAAAGAGCCGGAGGTTCTTAGCAGAAACGAACAAGTTGACCTGTTAATGCTAATGCTGGATAAATTTATAGATTTCTTCTATGCAAATATCACAAATGACTTATTAATATTTTTGATTAAAGAACAGCAAGCATCTGATTTTAAGGCAATTATTCCTCCTGCCGTAAGCTACTTAAGAAAACTGCTTGCCTGCATCTTAAATAAAAAAGAAAATGATAAGGAAATAATATATAAAACATTATTTATACTTGCCCAGATTAATTCACCCAGAATACTGCCGGTTTTATCCTTAAGACCTCTCGGACAGGATGAATTTACTCAGGAAGATATTAGCATTGTAAAAAATAATGTTAAATTTTATGTTAATGCAATTTTGAAGGAGGTCAAAATTGATTAAAAAAAGTATACTCATTTTGTCAATGCTGCTTATTACACAAGCTGCGCTTGGCAGTGTTTGCAAAAAAGATTTGAATACAGATTTCTTCAACAGATTTAATGACCCCTATCTAAATTATTACATAGAACAGGCATTAACAAACAATCACGATTTGAAAAAAGCCGGACATGTCGTTGAACAATATAGACAGCAGGCAAAATATTCATTTGGTAATGAACTGCCATCCTTCAGCGTAAGTGCAAATTATCTCGGAATAAAAGTTCCCCGTCTTGACAATTTTCAACTTAAAGAAAATGCCTTTGTACTTCCTTTTATGGCGAACTACGAAGCAGATATTTTACTTAAGAACCGCGACAGAACAAGAAGCGCCCAAAAGGCATATGAAGCAAGCAAGTATGAAGAAAAAGCAGTTTACCTTTCACTTCTGAGTGATGTTGCAAGCGTTTATGTAAATATTCTGGAGTACGATGAACTTATAAAAATTCAGAAAGAAAACGTCGGGATTTACACAAAACTTCTTGCCGCTGACAATAAAAAGTATGCACATGGAGTGATTAATTCAACGCAGCTAAATAACACAGCAAAGAAGCTTGAAGATGCACGAAGCCGTCTGGAAAACTTTGAAAAAGAACAGGAAATTCTGTTAATGCAGCTTGCAGTACTGACCGGAATGTCAGCCGAAAGTGCAAAAGATTTAAAACGAGGCAGTATAACAAATTTTGAATATTCCGGTAAAATCCCTGAAGAAGTGCTTTCTGATGTAATCTTTGCAAGACCAGATGTTATGGCGGCAGAAACAAAACTTGAGAGAGCAAAAATAGATATACGCGTGGCACGAAAAGAATTTTTACCGACATTCAATATTACAGGTATCTGGCTGTTTAATACAATAGCTCCGGGCAGATTTTTCTCGTGGGAATCCTCACTTGCCGCAATCCTTGCAGGTGCAACACAGGATATTTTTGCAGGCGGTAAAAAAGTCGCTAACTTGAGAATGAAAAAGGCAAAGTATGAAGAACTTTTTGAAGATTATAAACAAACAGATTTAGAGGCTGTGAAAGAAGTTAATACCTCACTATGCCTTATAAAACATGACACCGCAATCGAAAATAACACACTTAAAAAAATAAATTATGAACACAACAATTTAACTGATTCGCAAAAGAAATTTAACCGCGGAGTAATTTCTTACCCTGAATATCTGCTGGATTTATCAGAATTTTTGCAGGTACAAAGCGATGCAGTTCAGGCAAAAAATCAGAGATTGATAAACTATTTTACTCTATATAAAGCTGTCGGAGGTAAATTATGAAGAAAAAATCAGCGGTAATTATACTGCTTATTGTAATAATTGCAGCTAGTACCTGCTTTTTAACACGCAGTAAAAAAAATCCGAATGAACTTACGCTTTACGGGAATATTGAAATCCGTCAGGTTGATATGAGTTTTCAAATTGGTGGGCAGATATTGAAAATGCTGAAAGAAGAAGGTGACAGCGTTAAAAAAGGTGAACTGATTGCAGTACTGGATGATAAAGATTACCGTTCAAATCTTCAGAAAGCAGCGGCCGAAGTGAGTAAAACTCTTGCTCTTAGTAATGATGCAGCATCAAAATATGAACGCCAGCTTCCATTGTGTGCAGATAACATAGTATCACCGCAGGACTGCGAAACACTATTAAATAACAAAGATAAGGCAAAGGGGGATTATGAAGCTGCTCTGGCACAAAAAACTTTTAGTCAAAATCAACTTGATTATACAAAAATTTATGCACCCGAAGAAGGAACTGTTACCGTACGTGTTCAGGAGCCGGGAGCAACAGTTGTTAAAGGACAAACAGTATATACCATTTCCAAAACAAAACCTGTCTGGATTAGAGCATATATAAACGAAGCGGACTTAGGGAATGTAAAATACGGGCAGAAGGCACGCGTATTAACTGACAGTATCAATCCGGCAACCGGCAAACAGCGGGAATATCATGGTTATATCGGCTATATTTCTCCGGTAGCAGAATTTACGCCCAAAACTGTTCAATCAACAGATTTAAGAACAAGCCTCGTTTACAGAATAAGAGTTTATGTTGACGATATAGATGAATATTTACGTCAAGGCATGCCTACTACAATAAAAATTAATCTAACCGGAGCAGGTGACAATTCTGATGAACACAGTAGAAATTAAAAATTTAATAAAAACTTTCGGCTCAACAACTGCAATTGATAATCTTTCTCTGAGCATTGAGAAAGGCAAAATAACAGGGCTTATCGGAGCAGACGGAGCGGGAAAAACAACATTGATAAGACTTGTCACAGGGCTGCTGCTGCCGGACAAAGGCGAAATTTCAACTCTCGGGCTTAACCCTTCAACCCAGAAAGCTTTACTCAATCCCAAAACAGGCTATATGCCGCAAAAGTTTGGTCTGTATGAAGATTTAACAGTTATCGAAAACCTCAGGCTGTATGCGGATTTAAAAGAAGTTCCGCATGATTTTGAAAAACTGCTTGAATTTACAAGCCTAAAACCTTTTCAGGACCGGCTGGCAGGTGCACTCTCAGGAGGGATGAAACAGAAACTCGGACTTGCCTGTACTCTTTTAGGTTCACCTGATTTTCTGGTACTGGATGAGCCTTCTGTAGGTGTTGATCCAATTTCCAGAAGAGATTTAATGAAGATGGTAAGAGAATTCATTACACCTGAAACAACTGTATTATGGTCAACTGCGTATCTGGATGAAGCTCACAGCTTTGATACAGCAGTCGTTCTTGACAAAGGACGCGTAATTTACAACGGTAAACCGCATGATTTAGCAGCAACATCACAGGAGTTTGAAGAAAAAGTTATTGATTTGATGGGCGGATACAAAAAAGAAAAGTCCATGATTGCAGAAAATTATACTCCTCATGAAACTAATATAGAATATACAGTTGAAGCTGATAATCTTGAAAAAAAATACGGTAATTTTTATGCAGTAAAAAACAATTCCTTCTGTATCCGCAAAGGAGAAATCTTTGGTCTGTTAGGTCCTAACGGAGCAGGAAAATCTACCTCATTCAAAATGATGTGCGGACTTGCAAAACCTACAAACGGAACAGCCCGGCTTATGGGTATCGACATTCGCCAAAATCCAGAGAAAGCCCGCGCAAATCTGGGCTACATGGCACAAAAATTTTCACTTTACGGCAGCCTTACAGTCCGGCAAAATCTGGAATTTTTTGCTGCGGTATACGGCTTAAAATTATCAGAAAGAAAACAGCGTATTGAAGATATTATTAAAGTTTTTGGTTTTTCAGATATTGAAAATCAAAAGTCAGAAGATTTGCCGCTTGGTTTTAAACAGAGATTATCCATGGCTTGTGCTCTAATCCACAACCCTCCGATTTTGTTTCTTGATGAACCAACTTCAGGGGTTGATGTTGTAACCCGCAAAGATTTTTGGAATCACATAACATCTCTTGCAAAAAAAGGAGTTACAATCCTTGTTACAACACACTTTATGGATGAAGCAGAATACTGTGACAGAATAAGCCTTTTTTATAAGGGAGAAACCATTGCAGTCGGAACACCTCAGGAACTTAAAAATCAGGCTCATTCCGACAATATGGAAGATACATTTATAACACTTATTAAGGAGTCTGAAAAAAGATGAAAATTTTAGCAGCCTTAATAAAAAAAGAAACATTACAAATCCTCAGGGATCCAAGCAGTATAATCATAGCATTTATTCTGCCTTTGATTTCAATTTTAATCTATATGTATGGCATAAATATGGATACCGTAAAAGTTAAAATCGGAATCAAAAATGATGATGCCAATCCGGAAATAGCAACTCTCGTAAAATCATTCGGGCACAGCAAATACATAAATTCATCAGTTTATGATAATGAAAATGAACTCACAGAAGCTATTGTCCGTTCAAGGCTAAAAGGAGCTGTCATAATTCCAAATGATTTTTCTACAAAACTTTCGCGTAATGAGAATGCAGAAGTTCTTATTGTCACTGACGGAACTGAAGTTAATACGGCAAATTACGTACAAAATTATTCTATGCAAATTTTAAATCAGTGGCTTATGACAGGCAAATTCAGGTATCTTGCAGCAAAACAACTGATTACGCCGGAAATAAGAACATGGTACAATCAGGATTTAAACAGTCACTATTTTATCCTCCCGGGCTCAATTGCCATAACAATGACACTAATCGGTATCCTGCTGACCGCACTTGTCATTGCAAGAGAATGGGAGCGAGGAACTATGGAAGCCCTTTTAAGTACAAGAGTAAAAAAAATTGATATAGTTTTAGGAAAATACATTCCATATTTTATACTTGGTATAAGCTCTATGGCATTCAGTGTATTTATGTGTGTAGGAGTTTTTCATATACCGTTTAGGGGAAGCTACCTTGTACTTTTTGCAGTAAGCTCCTTATTCTTATTTACATCACTGGGTATAGGACTTTTAATTTCAACAATTTGCAAAAATCAGTTCCTCGCAAGCCAGATCTCGCTCGGTCTTGGATTTCTGCCGGCGATGCTCTTATCCGGTCTTATGTTTCCTATAAATTCAATGCCTGTATTTTTCCAGCACCTGACAAGAATCCTTCCGCCAAGATACTATATAACTTTTATAGAAAGTGAATTTATGGCAGGAACAGTGTGGGAAATTGTTATTATAAATTCACTTTTTCTTACAATACTTGGCTTACTGCTTTTTGCAATAGTATACAAGAAAACTGATATGAGGCTGCCAAAATGATTAGAGATTTTTTTAGAAGGGTTTTTGCGCTTATAAAAAAAGAGTTCATAACTATATGGAAAGATCCTAAAAGCCGCGGCATTATTATTGCGCTTCCTCTCCTGCAGCTCCTGGTTTTTGCAAATGCGATTACTATGGAAGTGAAAAATATTGACGTTGCAGTAATTGATCGAGATAATTCAGTTGAATCAAGAGAACTTCTTTCACGATTTGAAAATTCTCCCCGTTTCAGAAAATTTTATTATGCGCAGGACGAAGCTGAACTGAAAGAAAAACTTGATACACAGAAAGTTCAAATAGGAATATACATCAATAACAATTTTTCAACAAATATCAAAGCCAAAAGACCTGTGAGTATATTGATTATAACAGATGGACGACAGACAAATTCGGCATCAATAGCAGGAGGCTACGCATCACAGATAATCAACAGCTACAATCTTGAAGTAAATCATAATAAAGGCGCTGTCATAACACCAGTTATAAGAAACTGGTATAACCCGAACCTTGAATACCGTTGGTATCTTTTAACGGTTTTAATATCAATGCTAGCACTGGTAATAACTATCTTGTTAACAGCTCTATCTATTGCAAGAGAAAGGGAGCTTGGTACATTTGACCAACTCATAGTAAGCCCGCTGTCATCATTTGAAATTTTGTTAGGAAAAACAATTCCTCCACTAATAATAGCAATGGGGTTAACAGCTTTAATGACAGTTATCGTAATAACCTGTTTTAAAGTTCCGTTTGCGGGTTCTGTAATAGTATTTTTGATTTCCATACTAATATCACTTTTATCAATAGTTGGCGTAGGTCTTTGTATCTCATCAATATGTAAAACACAGCAGCAAGCTATATTAGGGGTAATTACATTCCAAATGCCGGCAATCTTATTATCAGGATTTATATCACCGATAGAGGACATGCCGGTTTTCCTTCAATACCTTACGTGTATTAACCCGATACGATTTTTTATGGTTCTGACACGCGGTATTTTTCTAAAAGGAATGGGATTTGAAGATGTATTACTAAACCTGATACCTTTAATAATAATAGCAGCAGCCACACTATCACTCGCTGGCTGGACTTTTAAAAGAAAATTAGACTAAATACAGGGTAATTATCCACACACAAAAAGAAATTTACCTGAACTCCTGTAGGCAAAAACTGCATTATATAGAAAGGTGTCTATAATTGACTGTTTACTATGTAATATGGTATAATATACACGTTGATTATAGGTGAAGCATGGCTGATATTACGATTGAATACTTAAAAGAATGTATTGAAAAGGATAAAGAGAATATTATTCTTAAAATAGATAATGTCGAACTTTTAAAAGAGCTATATCAAACTTATCTGCAATATTATGGTTTTTTCAATAGTGAGTTTGATAGTTTTAACGCTAAATTATCAAACCTTAGCACTCTTGTCACTGTCTTGTTAGGGTTTTTAATTACAATAGCTACTTTCCTTTTTGAAAATGAATATCTTAAATCTATAAATATATTAAATGGTACTGGTATTTTATTAGCTATTATAACTTTCGGATTATTATTGTATCTACTTATTATGATTTGCGAAGGACAATCATTTAAAACTTTTTTAACTTTGCAAGTTGATTTTCCTTTAAAAACAGTTTCTGCAATCCAAGAAAACTCTGATGAAAAAGTTTATTATAACAAAATGGTTTTTTGTTTATACAAAACAGTGCGGATTAATTATCATAACTTAGAAGAAAACAAAAGAAATTTTCCACAGGCTTTTAATATCTATATTATTTGTGTTATTATGTCAGTAATTTCGTTAGTATTAACATGTATAGGGAGTATAATTTAAAATGTCAGATGATTATAAAAAACGACAAAATTCAGAACGAGAAGTAAGAGAATTTAGTGAACGTTATTTTCGTGATTATTCACCTATAATTCCTCGTCATGCTCAAAATAGTATGCCTCAAATGAATGAGGATGACGGAACAAAAGAGACAATAAGAAACAGAAATTCTAATATTGAAGAATCATAATTTTAAACTCTCCTTTTTATTTGTTTAAATACAAATAGAGGAGAATTTTTATGTACCACTTTCCAGACATCCGCAGAGGTTTATTTTATGAACCTTTATCTATGACAGCTTCTGGCATTATGAGCTATAAAAGGCTACTGAAAGAATGTTTTGAAAAAGGTACTCCAGACACCTTACAACAAAAACTTACTTCTTCTTTCTTTAAAGAAACAGACCGCAACGGTCGCAAAATTCCGTCTAACATTTGTGAAATAATTGCCTTTTCTGGCTTTAAACGCTATTATTTTTGTGCTTTACTCTTGCGTGCTTTGAGTGAGAACAAAAAACTTTGTGTTTATCGTGCAAAGCAGGTTATGCACGAACGCAAGCAATCTCGATTAGCTGTGAACAAGGTCTATTTTGACAAAAGGCAAATCGGACAAATGCTTGAATTGTTTAGGGATTATCGAAAACTATTAAGCTCAAAACATGAACTTTTGCAGAACCGTTTGCAACTCATGAAAAACTGATTAGGTTTACAAAACAAGGGATTGCTGAATATGGATTTGACAAATTCATTGCAACTACAAAAGCACAGAAAAATGAATGTCTTGAAATACTAAAAAAGAGCCCTAAAGGCTCTGTTTCTAATAGTTCTATTTGTATGAAATGGTGGAGGTTAGGAGATTCGAACTCCTGACCCCCTGCGTGCAAAGCAGGTGCTCTACCAGCTGAGCTAAACCCCCACGAGTTCGTTTATTTATTTGTCACAATATTTATTCTACATGCTGATTTTTTTTTGTAAAGACCTTTTTTATTTTTTATAGCAATTTTTTTCTTGTTCTGGTTTTATGTTATTATAAAAATAAGGAGTTTTTATGATTAACAAAATTAATTTTAATAGTGCCAGACAGGTAAGATTTCAGGGAAATACAAATCTTTTAGAGAAATTTAAAGAAAATTTAAATAAACAAGAGGCATCACAGGTCAATCTCAGCGGCAGTGAAGCAATGGCTAATTATAACAAGCCGATTGTTAAAAATGATAATACTGCTTTTAAACCTCTTGAAAGTATAGATAATTTAATTTTAACCGATATTCCAAACCCGCTTACTTTAGAAGAAAATGCTGTTGAAACCCTATCTGGAGAAAAAATTCTAAATAGTGAAGGCAAACTTGAAGCTATTGTCGTTAAAGGAGAAAAAACAACAAAAGAATATAATATTGATATTGAAAACAAAAATATAACCTCTGTTGTTGAACGCGATAATACAACAGGAATGCCGGTACGCAAAGACTTTTTCGGGTATAAATTCAACAAATTTACAAGCGCCGTTACACAAGAGTTTATGCCGGGAACGAATAAACTTGCAAAAGAAACTACATTCAATGAAGGTGTTTTATCCTATACAAAGATGTTTGATGATGAAAAAGGTAAAATTATAGAAAATGGCTTTGAAGACAACGGAAAAATCAAATGGGTTAAGATTACAGATAAAAAAACAGGTATCATGGAAAACTACTATCTAAATGACAAAAATGAAATTCAATATGTAGATTTATATGATAGAAACTTTAACATGCTTAAGTCCATCGACTATGAAAATGGGAAAGTTAAAAAAATCCTTAATTATAACTATAAGCCAATAAAAAATATTTATGGAATTACTCCTGATAACATTGATGTAAAACCGGCAGAACTTGTAGAAATCCCTGATGCAGCATCACTTGACGGGGAAAAGAAACTGCGCTCCGATAATTCTATTGAATCAATTACCGTTAAAAACGGAGATAACAAAACTACATATATTATGAGTCTTGATGGTAAAAATATTCGGGAAATAAATGAATTTAACAAAGACCAGCAGACAAAAAGTGTATATTTTGACGAAACAGATGGATGCCATATCAGAGAATTTAAAGACGGAAAACCTTACCAGACAACATATTATAATTCTGACAAAAAATTGGAAGGCGTAATAAAATTCTCACAAGACGATGCGAACAAAGAGTCAAAAAGCATTGATTACTCATCAGACGGCTCTTATATAAGAAGATATAACGAAGAAAATCATCCTGAATACGGCAGATTAACTTTGGAATTTGACAAAGACAAAAATCTGGTCAGTGTAAACAATGAAAACAGAGAAGTCGTAGAAGAAAAACTAAAAGACTAAATGCTTGTCAATAAGTTCTAAAACAGCCGATAAACGACTGCTGTTATGAATATGCCACCAGCCGATGAGAGTTTCAAAGGCTGTAGCCTGCCTGTATTCGCACTGATTTTGGCGCCGGGCAACAGGAATAGACAAATTTCTGCCGCGGCGGGCAATTTCCTGCTCCTCTTCTGTAAGTTCAGATTCTAAAAAATGCAATAGCTCAGCCTGATAAGATGCCTTTACTTTATCAGTTGTCAGCTTATGAAGCTGCTTAGCATTATCTGTAAGCTTTATCGTTCTTTCACGTATAAACAGCTCCCAAACAGCATCTCCGATGTAGGCATAATTCTTTAAACTCATATTCTCCATAACTCAAATGTAACATGAAAACAGATGTATGTTGCATTTACAACACATTTATGTAACAATAGGTTCACGAAACCAACCGGAATTTTATTTTTATAAGGAGAGTTTATGAAAAGAAGTTTAATATTATTGGGGTTGTGCGCAATATTAACTTCGCAGACCGCATTTGCAGAATACCCTGAAGGCTGCAACGGAAGCGATACCAGACAATACGAAGTAGGCACAACACAGAATTATAACTATTCTTACCAGCTTCTTATAAGAATAAAAAAACAAAGAGAAATTCTGTATAATGCACTAAACCTTACACAGGAACAGGTAAAGTGCAAAAACGAAATAGAGAAAAAGCGTTATGCAGAACTTGAGCCGGCACTTGAAAAATTATGTATTGAAGACAAAAAACTAAAAGATTTGAAAAAAAGATGTGCAAGCAAAAAAACAATCAGACAGCAGGAAAAAGCCTTAAACTGTGCACGAAAAAATATACAAACAATTTCAGAAAAATATGATAAAGAACTTTATAAAATTCTGACACATGATCAACGCACAAAATACAGTATGATAAGAAAGCTGAAAAAAGATGACCTGAAAAAATATCGCAAAATTCAGGAAAAGGGCAGAAAACCATCAGATTTACGTCCGTTCGGAGAAAAAATACTTCAGCCGGAATACAAACAGGAACAGCATGCTAAAAATTCTTTTTGGCATAAAATGATAAACAAAATGAAAAAGAATAAATAAAAAGGTTAACTAAAAAGTTAGCCTTTTTTATTGCACAGGGGTTGAAAATCTGCTAAAATCAAACTATGGATGAAATTATTGAAAGCCTCAAAGAAATAGGTCTTAACGGATATGAAGCTAAAGTATACCTTGCGCTTCTAAAAAAATATCCTGCAACCGGTTATGAAGTTAGCAAACTTGCAAATATTCCGCAATCGAGAGCTTATGATACATTAAAAGCTCTTGAACTTGCAAACATTGTTACAGGTTCAAACACCAAGCCGGTAACATATTCGCCTATAAAACCGAAAGAATTAACAAAAAGATATAAAAGAAAAATTACATCCACACTTGACTTCCTGGAAAAGAAGCTGCCAAATGTAAAAGACGATTATACGGAACCTATATTAACCGTAAGCGGAACAAATGCAATACACTCAAAAATTATAGAAATAATAAAAAGTGCATCAAAAGAAATTTTTATAGAAGTGTGGTCACAGGATTTCAAATACTTTGAGAACTACTTATTTGACGCCTATAACCGGGGTCTTGATATAAAGATTGTGGGCTATGACAATTTCAGTTGTAACTTTGGAACAGTATTCTGTCATGCGGGCGGGCGTGAGATTGAGTATTCATTGGGCGGGAAAATGATCTTTCTTGCAGCAGACAATACCGAGGGAATTTTTGGGAAAACTCAGACAAATAAAGGCGATAACAGTCATATCATCTGGACAAAGAATGAAGATATTGTATTTTTGATAAAAGAATTTATAGTTCATGACATGTATTTGATAGATATAGAAGAGCAGTTCCCGGAACAGTTGAAATACTTCTACGGCAAAGGAATGAAAAAGCTGAAAGACAAAGTTCTGGGTGGAAACGGATTTTACAAAATACACTAAAAAAGGCGGAAACAATTCCGCCTTTTTGTTACATATTTAACCAGCCAGAAAAGTATTTTCCGGCTTCCTCATAGTTGAACAGTTGAATTAGTCAACCAAACACACCGCCTGAATGGCACTGTTGTGGCGGTCGCCGTAGCCCCAGTACGTGTTCGGGGAGTAGAAGCCCCGGTAGTATGCGTCGTCGCTATTGTTCTCCTCACCAGACCACAAGTAGAAGCTGGGTTCCGGAAGGCCTAGAGAGGTTGCTGTGCCCGCTATGTAAGTCAGGTTCTCCACATCCTGTTTTGCCCCTACACTCGGGTTGCCTTTGTATATTGCACTTGCAAGCTTCCCGAGGTCAGACATAGTTGGCATGTTATTTACTCCGTCGCACTGTTTTACTGCGCCCGCCCAATAATCATAGTTAAGGTAACAGTTTTCTATTCCCAATTCGCCTTTTTGTGCCATACATTCGTCATATGTTAACGGCGTTGGTGAGAATACAGAGCCAAAGCATTTGCCGCTTTCCAATTCGATTGCACAGCTTGAACCTAAGCCGT